>VTLG01016744.1_pt1 | contig 18562 bp, 25 predicted proteins | sample 4694571 | NCBI WGS metagenome assembly VTLG01 (sample SAMN12604809, study PRJNA352737) | marine metagenome | biome: ENVO:00000447; feature: ENVO:00000209|ENVO:00000569|ENVO:01000036; material: ENVO:00002151; isolation source: viral sequences binned using virsorter ... | reverse complement strand
ATTCAATGAAATTAGCGCCACGTTCGCCACGTGTCACTTTCATCCAATGTAATTTCAGCGGGCCGGCCTCCGCATAGCAACCGCCCTCGTTTGCATTATTGAACGGACATGTTGCCGGGCATGTGTCCGCGGTGGTAGTAGATACCGGTATCGGACCAACTTTTTTATTTGCGCTCTTTGGTGTTAAATGTGTGTTGTATTGTTTCATTTTCTATCCTCTCACAGATTATTATTTAATTGCTCAAATTTAATACATATATCCTATTATTATCAATGAATTTGTGAACAGTCTTTTAAAAGTTATAATGTAATAGAGTTAGTGAAAATAGAACTGTAACGCCGTACTAGGTCCGCGGTTGTTCTGTGTTACATAGTGTTACATTGTTTGTTCTGTCGTCGGATGTCCGCGGATTATAAATCCGTATCCTTACCAGGATTTTGTTCGGCCCAGTGCAACAAGGCCAGCGATCACGGTTCTACGTAGTCACTCCCTAAAAATTTTTTTCTGCTTTTTGTGAACACTCTGCACTGCGTACATTCCCGCAACATATGAAATGGGTTGAACTGACAGACGAAGATGCGGAACGCTTAGTCAGGGCCGTCACTCGCGCAAAAGATTACGCAAGAAAGATGGCAATCTTCCAAAGCGCTTTCATCGAACCGGAAGACCGCTGGCTCCAGCTCGCAGCGCACGACCTGTACGATGAACTATCCCCACGAGAAAGAGAAGTATTTAAAATGCGCATTATGCAGCATACATTTCCCATTATAGCAGACGCGCTCGGCATCAGCGAGAGTAGCGCTAAGACCTACTGGCTGCGCACCATGGCAAAGTGCAGCAAGCTGTTTATGTCGTCGAATAAGGTATAAGTGATGGCTAATAGACATGATATACCGCCTGAAAAGGTCAAAATGCTTGCCAGCTTTGGCTGCACCTACATTGAGATAGGTAAATACTTCGGTTGCTCAGAGAAAGTGATCCGCACCCGATTCAGGACAGAATTTGAGCAGGGCAAAGAGGAAATGAAGCTTACATTGCGTCAGCTCCAATGGAAGAATGCGCAAAATGGGAATACGGCATTACTTATATTTCTCGGTAAGAATTATTTAAACCAAACCGACAAAAGCCAAGTCGATATGTCCGGCAACCTGGAAACAGTACTAAAAGAAGTAGGGTTTCAAGGTAACCCAATGGATGATCAAGCAGATAGTTCACAAAGAGAAATTGTGGAAGCTGGTGGGGTACAGACCGACTCCGCAACAGCTTAATATACACTCAAGCAAAAAACGCTTTCGTATAAACTGCCAAGGCAGGCGCTCCGGCAAATCCTATGCGGCAGCATACGAGATACTTCCTTGGCTTTTAACGCCAAACACGCGAGGCTGGATCGTATCACCCAGCTACAACTTATCACAGAAGATTGCTCGTATCATTAAAGAAGATATTATGGTTAAGCTCAAATTGCCTATTGAGAACAAGAAAGAGGTCAATGGCGATCTATATTATATGAAACTTGCTGGCCTTAACTCAGAGCTGTCGGTTAAATCAGCGGACTCACCTGAATCCTTGATTGGCGAGGGCGTTGATTATCTAGTAATTGATGAAGCCGCAGCGCTTTCAAATAAATTGATATGGGAACAATACCTGCGCCCCACACTATCCGACCGTCAAGGCTGGTGCTTAATGGTATCTACGCCACGTGGATTTAACTGGTGGCATAAAATATGGTCCAGAGGCAAAGACCCGAATTATCCTGACTGGGAAAGCTGGCAGCACCCCAGTAGTGAGTCGCCGTTCTTTAAAGACCAAATAGAAGATTTAAAAAAGGAACTAACCAATGAAACTTATCTTCAGGAATACGAAAGTCAATTTACCTCATTTTCAGGAAAAGTCTACCCATTCGACCGTACCGTTCATGTACGAAAAGACCTTAAATACAATCCCAGCCTGCCAACCTATGTCAGTTGCGACTTCGGTTTCAGGTCACCCGCCATTGTTGTCTGCCAGGTGGACCATAAAGCAAAAGGATTGCCAACTATCTATCAAATTGACGAAATAGCAGGTAAAGAGAATGTCAAAACAGAAGATTTAGCAAATATGGTTCGCAAGCTTCCGTATAGCATAGTTGCGTATTTTGGTGATCCGGCAGGTGGGGGTAGAAGTAGCCAGTCCGGCATTAGTGATATACAGATTTTTTGGCGCAAAGGCATGCGTGTAAGATTCAGAAAAGATGCCATGACCAGGAATGTGGTAAACGGCGTATCCCATGTGCGCCGGTGGTTTGAAGATGCGAATGGAGATACGCATTTTTTTGTTTCAAGTAAATGCAAGCATTCAATACAAAGCTACGAAAATTACCGCTATCCTGAGAACAAAATTGAGCAGACGATTAAGGAAGAACCGCTAAAAGATGGGGTGACAGATCACGTTAATGACTGTTTGAGATACATGATTTGTAATCTTTTTCCTATAAAGAGTAGAATAGCCGGTGTAATTGATTGGTAAACATATATGGTAACAATTCCTGATCTGTCGCAGAGTGCGGTAGCAGATTCATTAAAGCAAAAATTACGTTATATAGAAGACGAGCGTGTACGCGAGCGCGACTACCTGATGGACTGGTACGAGGGTATCAACATTGAGGTTTATGTCAAAGATTATTTTAGCATAGAAACGATTCGCCAAGCGCCCATTATAAATTCTAACATTACTGGAAGAGTCTGCGCTGTGCGCAGTATGACATATAAGCGCCCCCCGAGAATGCGCGCTTCGGATGCCTACCATGCCTCCATAAACATCCATAGTCTCAATGCGCAGCGCAGACTGCTTGAACGGCTGACATTTCTGCTTGGCTCTATGGCTTTTCGCTCTAAGTGGAATGAATTGGAAGAGAAACTGGAATATGAGATTTTATCTCACTTTGAACCATTGTTTTTAGCTGGTGACAGCAGAGAAAAGCCTATTGGTGTATGTTATCCAATAGAATATCAGGGCAATGCACGCAAAGACAAACCGCTGCACGCAGTATGGACCGAGTCTCGCCCAGGTTACCAAGGGGAGCATTATTTGCTGGATGAGCATGGAGCAAAGATCAGCGTCAATGAGAATGATATTAATCCGTATGGCGTATTGCCGGTATCATTTACACACCGCTATCCACCTATTAGAGATTTTAATAGCGTTAAAAACGCAATGGATGTGGCCAAAGCAGATTTAGCTTTAAATGTTGCAATGCTGGAATTAGAGATTGCAGTGCGTTATGGTGCAATGGGAATTAAGTTTGTTTCCGGTGTAGATGATGCATCACGCATACAGATCGGTACAGATAAGATACTTTATATGCCCGAGGGTGCAAATTTTGGTGTAACGAATGCCGGTGGTTCTCTTACTGAGATTGTAGATGCTACAAGATTCTTTGTAGAAACTACGCTGAATAATAACCATATCAGGGCCAAGTTTGCACGTGATGACGCAGGCAATGCGCCATCAGCAGCAAGTTTATCTATTTTAGAGATGGAAGCAAGAGATATCACCACTGGCGAGAAAGAAGATACCTGGCGGCCATGGGAGCAGCATCGCTATAAGGTTGATAGAGAAATTTTACGTGTAGAAGCAGGCATCGATGTTGGTGAAGAGTATTCTGTGGATTATTTAGAACCAAATTATGCTCTCACCCCTGACACAGAGATTGCACTATGGACATGGCGCTTTGAGCAGGGATTAGCAAGTAAGCAAGATTATTTTGATTATATGAATCCGGATGCATCACCGGAACAGCGTGCAGAATTTGAAAATAGATTACAAGAAGAACCTAAAGAAGACCAACCAGTTAACCGTTTATTAAACAGACTGCAAAATGGCGGTTCTTGATGATACGATAGACGCATATACGCAGTCTATAGATAAGGCAAGTGATGAATTTGTTAAGGATGCCAAGGAGTTAGAAGATGAGGGTCTTACCACAGAAGAAATACTCTTATTCTTGGCTGCAATTGACGTTGCGACCTATTTTGTTGAAGACTTGGGCGTATCTGCCGGAATCAACGCCTACATGGCTGCAACGGAATCTCTTCTTAGTGATTTGCCGTTTTTTGGAGCTACATCCGAAGCACAACTCATGGCTTTACAAAATATCCAAAGGTCAAGTATCGTCAAATTGACTGGGACCATCGGAGAGTCTGTCAGAATGAGTATTTCGCAAGGAGTGGCCAATCGCTTGAATGAGAAAGACATCTCTGCTTTGATTCGCCGTAATCTTGGTCGTGATGTTCCCAGGATCGATACAATCATTACAAGTACACTAGGCACATATCAGCAAAGCGTGATTGCTACAATGTCTGAAGATTTACCTGAAAGCACATTATATGAATACTTTGGTCCACGAGATAATAAGAATCGACCCATATGCAGATATTTCTTACTAGAGTCTCCATTGTCTAAAAGTGAGATAGAAACAGCTCAGGCTGGTGCATTTCTTGACCGTGGTGGGTATAACTGCCGTCATTTATGGAAGCCAATGATATAATGTTAAATGTCCATAAAATATTACATTTTACAAAAAAGGACCTGGAACTGCATGGCAAAAAAATAGCTGATGCACATAAAGAACAGATCAAGCAAGGTGTAGATTATCAAGGAAAGACATTTGCTGATTATACAGAAAATTATCGCAAGAATAAATCAGCAGGAAAATTTAAAAAACAAAAAAGCAGGCAGGTAGACCCACCTAACCTAACACTGACCGGCACAATGTTATCTGCATTCTCTTATATGCGCAGTGCATTTACAGGTGGTGAGTTAGGTATTTTGTATGGCATTAAAGATAAAGTGCAGGCACTAAAATTACGAGACAATCAGCAAGGCAAATTTGGACGATCGCGCAAGGGTAAACATAAGCTGATTAGACGGCCGGATAAAGCTCGTGTCATCGTTAAAGGTAATAAGATAGGGCCGCAGGCTGAAAAGCAAGTGGTCCAAATGTTTTTTGAAGTTGTAAAAAGAAATGCAAATAGACTTAAAAAACGCCACGTGGTAAACGTGTAAATAAGGAGACAGTATGTCTGAAGATAATGTGCAGAGCGCACCTGGTGAAAAACCATATGTCGAGCGACCACCAGTAGAAAAAGCAGTAGCTCAAGAGGCGGCGGCCGAAGAAACGCAGGATCAACCCGATAATCGCGAAGTCGGTGATTTGATTGCAGAAAGTCGCAAATACAGAAGTCGCGCACAAAAATCAGAAGCTGCACTTGCAGATTTGCAAAAAAAGCTGGAAGCACAACGGACGAAAGAGTTAGAGGCCAAAAAAGAATGGCAAACTCTTGCGGAAGAACGCGCCGCTAGGATCGCAGAGCTTGAACCTGTAGTGGAACGAGCGATGAAAGAAGAAGCAGATATGCGAGAGCAAATACTTTCTGACTTTAGTGTAGAAGACCGTGAGACATTTGGAGACTTGCCGATGGCAAAGCTTCGCGCTCTGCACGGTAAAATTGTTCAACAGCCAAAAATACCAATAGCGAACAATCCTGCTGTACCAGCAAACGAAGTACAGGAAGACTGGACCGAAATGAGTGATAAAGACAGGAAGAAATACTGGGGCAAGATTGTTCAAGGTTATCAAATGGCTAAAAAATAAAAAGGAGCTATCATGGCTTATACCGCTTTTAGTGGTGATGCAACCCAAGGTTCTGCTGTAGGTGATTTATCGGGTGGCGCACATGTGGATGTCTTTATTCCTGAATTGTGGGCAGCTGGTATTTACCGCTATTTTGAAAAGAACTTGGTGTTAAAGCCGTTTTTTGATGACTACAGCTCTCTTGTACAAGGACGTGGAGATGTTCTCCATATTCCAACTGTGCAGGAAGTTGCTAGTGCGACAAAAGCTGCAAACACTGGTGTTGCTTACTCAGTTAATACAGAAACCGACATTGATCTTAATATCGATCAGCACATTTATAGTGCGAAGTTATTTGAAGATATTGCGATGATTCAATCTAACGAGCAATTGTTCGACAAATATGCTCAATCTATGGCTTACGCTTTGGCGAAAGCAGTGGATACAGAGGTTGAAGCACTTCTTCAAACGCTTGGAACAACTCAGACGCTTGCTGCTGATAATAGCATGAGCAATGCTGATGTTGAGACTGCGATTGGAACATTGCTGTCTAACGATATTCCAAAAGAGGAATGTGCATTCTTTGTCAATCCTTTGATCTATGCAGACCTATTGAACTCTAAAGCATTTGTTGCTTCCGGTTCATCTGCTGGAATTGGTTTTGGAGCTGAGAATAGTGCAATGCGCAATGGTGAAGTTGGTATGCTTTTCGGCATTCCAGTTTTTACTAGCTCTTTAATTCCTACTACTACTAGTACCGGAATTGAAGCTGGTTACCTGGTGCATAAATCTGCTATTGCAGTTGCTGTTCAGCAGGATATCAGAGTTCAATCTGAATATTCAGTCGATTACCTTGGAACTAAAGTTGTCTCTGACATCATCTATGGTGCAGTGATTACTACTAGTAACCATGTCAAAGGAATTGAATTCCTTAATCCGTAAACTGTATAACCTATACTGGGCGGTGCTTTGTCATCGCCCAGTGCAATATATGAAAGACTATTATGATTATACTTAATAAAGACAATCACACCGTACATGTTGACTCTCGCGAGAAAGCTCAAGAGTTAGTGAATGACGGTTATGTAGTAATGAAAAACAAATTTGGTGGGCCAAAGATTGTAAAGTCTAAAGCAAAGAAAAAGATGTTTAAGAAGTAACATTCTTAATCATGTCTCGTTCACGGTCTGCTAATACCTTAGAGATGGAGAAAACATGGCAACAAGTAACCTACACAAATATACTTCCCAAGAAGCATTAAATGTCATCACAGCCGGTGGTGGATATGATTATGTCACTGATGCAACCGTAAACTCTCACACTTACTGCGCAATTACTGCGTTATCTGTTGATGCTGTTGTATCTGCAACTAGCGTAGATACAGATGTATGGGATTCACTATCATCTGTTACAATTTTAGCTGGTCAAACGATCTATGGCCAATGGTCAGCCGTCACTGTTGCAAGTGGCGATTTTGCAATTGTGCATAGAATGTGGTCAACTGATTAAGAGGAAATAACATGGCAGATTTACACAAACATTCCGTCCAGGAATCATTAAACACTACAACAGGAGCAGAATGGTCCGTTAAAAGCGTAGGTACAGCAGGAAGTTCAGCTAGTACAGGAAATACGACCCATGTATCACTTGGTGCGACCGCAGGATGTCTCGGCATTTATAGTGCAGTAGAAATTTATTTTAATTTCTCAGCGACTACGACAGATGTAACCGCTGCGAATGACCTATTGATCCCAAAAGACACACTAACATTTATCACAGTACCACGTGGCCTGGGCAATACTGTTTACTTCAATTATAATTCAACATCAACAACCACAGGAGCGGTAAGGATCGTAGAATGCTAAAATCAATGATATCAACAGCGGGAGACAATGCATCATTAGCTGGTGGCACTATATCGGGTGACCTCACAATCACAGGCGATTTAAAAGTAGAAGGTGGTGGCTCATTTACATACGATGAGATTGTTGAGGGTAACATGGAAATCCTCAATAAAACTACAAGTAGTTCTAGTCAAGGTGGTCAATTAAGGCTTACATCTAATGATGGTGCTGTAATGGCATCAGGACACAGATTAGGTGTTCTTGAATTTGGAGGAGCTGAAGATACATCATCTACAATAACAGTAGGTGCAAGAATTGAAGCAGTTACAGATAACACTTGGAGTGCAAGTGAGAATGGAGCATACTTATCTTTTTATACTACCGATGGAGATGCTAGTCAATCAGAAAAAATGCGTATTACTGCTGATGGACTCGTTGGTATAGGCGTTACACCGACATACAAACTTGATATTATTCATAGTTCAGACCCAATGTTTAGAGTTGGTGCGTCAGGTAGTAAATATGTAGCAATCAGAGATGATGTATTGCAGTTTACTGGTATGACTGGCAATGGTATGAGAATTAGAACTTCTGATTCTAGCCTATTAAAACTTGGAACAAATAATGCAGATAGACTGATTCTCGATAACAACTCTCGTGTCTTTCCATCTACTAGAGATTTAGGTACTAGTAATACTGCATTTGGAAAATATGCATTAGATAATGATGAAGCTGGTTCTAATTATAATACTGCTTTTGGCGAATCAGCTATTGGCTCAGCAACTCTCAATGATGCTACTTATAATACTGCTGTAGGTTTTACAGCATTAGAATCTCTTACTACTGGAGATTATAATGTCGCAGTCGGTTCAGATGCATTAGATGCACTTAATACTGGGACAAACAATATAGCTATTGGTCACAATGCTGGTACAGCAATGACTAATAATGAATATAATATTGCAATCGGAAGTAGTGCTTTTGCTTCTGCTGATTTATCTGAGTTTGGAAATATTGCAATCGGGTCAAGTGCTGGTGCTTCAATAGATGGTACAGCTTCACATTATAATGTCCTAATTGGATATACTGCTGGTACTGGTGGTTCAGGAACTATGTTAGAATGTATTGCTATTGGTAGAAATGCAATGAACTCCACAGCAGGTAATGCTCAAACTGGCACAGTTGCGATTGGTAGAGATGCCCTTACTGCCCTCACGACAGGAGATGAAAATATCGCAATCGGTTATAAAGCTGCTGATTCTCTCACGACTGGTAGATTAAATATTTTTCTTGGTCATGATGTTGCAACTGCTATGACAATCGGACAAAGAAATATAGTCATTGGCAATCATTCTCTTTATACTGAAGTTGAGGGTGGTAATAATACAATAGTTGGATATGAAGCAGCTAAAAAGCAAAATGCTGGTGGTAGTGATGGTTCAGCTACTGTTATTGGTACTACAGCAATCGGATATGCAGCTTGTCATATGAATGTAACTGGTACATTAAATACTTTTTTAGGTTATAACAGTGGTTATGGAGCTACTGGGGAATCTCATTCTAACAATGTAGGAATTGGTGCAAATGCATTGTATGCCGTCACTAGTGGAGGTAACAATGTTGCGATTGGTACATATTCATCAGATTCATTAACTACAGGTAATGCTAATGTTGCGTTAGGTTACGGAAGTTTAGGCACAGCTACTACAGCAGCTGAGAATGTTGCGATAGGTAGAGGCTGTATGGAAGATGTTAAGGCAGCTGTGGCAGTTACAGGTTGTGTTGCTGTAGGTAGAAATGCATTACTAGGTAATAGTAGTAATACTACTGGAATAAATCATACAGTTGCCGTTGGAATGGATTCACTAAAAGCCCTCACGACAGGGGATGGAAATGTTGCTATTGGGTATCAATCAGGACTTGCGGTTACTACAGGGGTTAATAATACTGTCGTTGGTTATGATGCAATGAAGACTGGAAATAATATACAATACAACACAGTAATGGGATATAGTGCATGGACTCTTGCTCCTGCTGGTGCTAATCATAATGTTGTAATTGGAGCAAGTGCTGGTTCAGGTGTAACTGGAGATTCAGATTCAAATGTAATAATTGGTTCTCAAGCTGGTACTGGCGGTGGAGCTGCGTTAACTGGTGTAGTTGTTATAGGTGGAGGTGCTATGAATAGTACAGCTGCAAATGCACAAACTGGCACAATAGCAATCGGACAAGATGCTCTTACTGCCCTGACAACAGGAGCTGGAAATACTGCTATTGGTTATGCAGCAGGCGATGAATTAACAATCGGTTATGGAAATGTTTTGATGGGCTGGAATGCTTTAGGAGTAGCTGATGGCGAGGAGGATAATTGTGTAGTCATTGGATATAATGCTGGAAGTGCTATAGACAATAGTTCTACAGAAGGTAATGTTATAGTTGGAAGTCATGCAGCAGTTGGTGGAACTGGTTATATTGCTCGAAGTGTAATAATTGGAGATGATGCACTTCGAAATTTAAATACTCGAAACTCAACATATAATACTTTTGTAGGTTCAGAAGCAGCTAGTGGAACATGGGCTGGTGATGGAACTTACAATACAGCAGTAGGTTATCAATCATTTAAAGGTGCTGTAAGTGCTGCTAACTATAATACAGCGGTTGGTTATGCATCTCTTGGTGCAGTTACTACTGGAGATAACAATGTTGCAGTTGGTTCAAATGCAGCAGATGCCCTCACAACTGGCATTCAGAATGTGGCAATAGGAACAAATGCGTTAGGTACAGCTAATAATGATGAATCATATAATGTTGCTATTGGGAGTTATGCTATGGCAACTGTTGATGATGATAATGCTGACCACAATATTGCATTAGGGTATTATGCATTAAACGCGACAACAGGTGGTGGTTCTGTAGCAATAGGGAGAGAAGCTCTTAATGCTAATACTTCAGGGGAAGGAAATATTGCTATTGGATTTCAATCATTATTAACAAATGTAGATGGTAGTTATAATACAGCAGTAGGATATCAAGCGTTATTAGAATTTGAAGCTGATTCTTCTAATCACGGAGATAATACTGCGGTTGGTTATAAAGCAGGTGCTTATGTTTCTACTGGTACACAAAATACTTTTATGGGTTTTTATGCAGGATTGGGAGTTAATGGAACAGAATTAACTGGTGACCAGAATACAGCAATCGGGGCACAAGCTGGAAAGGCACTACAAGGAGATGCAGATGATAATACATTAGTGGGATATAATGCAGGTCTTGCAATCACTACTGCAGATAATAATGTAGTAGTTGGTTCAGGGGCAGGTGATGTAATCACGACTGGCAGTTCTAATGTTATCTTGGGCAAGGAGGCTGGAGGAGGTCTAATAGATGGTGGTGAGAATGTTTTTATTGGATTACTTTCAGGTGTGGGAGTTACACAACGGACTCAAAATGTTTATATTGGAGCGTATTCTGGATATCAAGTAGATGGGGCTGGTGGAAATGTGGCTATTGGCTATGAATCAATGAAGTCAGGAGGTACGGCTGCTAATAATAATGCTACTAATAGTGTTGCTGTTGGATATCAAAGTTTACTAGCAATTACTACAGGAGATTATAATGTTGCAGTTGGTTCAGGTGCAGCAGATGCTTTGACTACTGGGGCAAGTAATGTTGTTTTAGGTTATAATGCATTAACAACTGCTACGACTGCTCATTCAAATGTTGCTCTTGGTCAAACTGCAATGGAAAATATTCCAGCTGGTCAGGCAGTAGACAATTCGGTAGCAATAGGATTTGAGGCTCTTAAAGGTTCAGGTTCAACTACCACTGCGATAGTAGGCACAATAGCGATAGGTAGACAATCATTATCAGCCCTGACAACAGGGGCTGGAAATATTGCTATTGGTTATGAGGCAATGAAAGTTCACACAACTGGTTCAAGAAATATGGCTATTGGTTATGGAGCTATGAATGATACAGACGCTAATGATTGTCCAACTTCTATAGATAATATTTTTATGGGGTATGATGCAGGTGGGGGAACATGGCAAACTAATGATTCTAACTTTAATGTTGGCATCGGTAATTATGTTATGGATGGTGCTATGAATGGAGCTGTAAACAATACTGCTGTTGGGCATAATGCATTGAGTGGAATTACTACAGGTTATGAGAATGTAGGAGTGGGGTATCAAGCTGGGTGGAAGATTACTACGGGTTATGGGAATGTTTGCTTAGGTAAAGATGCTGGTGATAGTCTTACCACAGAAATTGGGTCGATTTGTATTGGTAGTAATGCTGGACAAAAGATTGGAGTTGACAGCGGAACTGGTGGGAATGGACAAGTATTTATAGGACATTCTGCAGGTCAAGATATAGATACAGGCGAAGGAAATACTGCTATAGGTTATGAAGCCTTAACATTAGAAGATGATGGAGACTTCAACACCGCAGTAGGATGGAGAGCATTATATGTACAACAAGGGTCGAGTGGAACTGTAGGCAATACTGCCATAGGACATCAAGTAGGTCTTGCTCTTACAACTGCTGTCCAAAATACAGCTATAGGTTGTAATGCAATGTTACAACATACTACTGGCGGTAACAACATAGCAATCGGATATGGAGCAATGGATGGAACTGCTGGAGCTACAGCATCAACTTCTAATAACAATTTATTCATTGGTGTAGATTCAGGTGGTGGAGACTGGGTAGATGATGCAGCATCGAACAAAAATATAGGTATTGGCAACAACACTTTGGATGCGGCAATGGATGGTGCATTATACAATACTGCCGTTGGATATGAAGCATTGAGTGGTGTTACAGAAGGAGATGCAAATGTAGGAATAGGTCGTGAAGCTGGAAAAATTATCAGCACTGGTGGAACTAATGTTTGTGTTGGTAACGCAGCTGGTCAAACGATTACTACTGGTGGTCAGAATATTTGTGTTGGATATGCTGCTGATGTTTCAGCGAGTGGTTCGACATATCAATTTGTTATTGGATATGGAATAACAGCTGCTGGAGATAATGATTTTGCTTTTGGTAAATCATCTAATGTTGTTCATAATGATTTTGATGCAGATGCAGCTTGGTCGAGAACTTCTGATATTCGTAAGAAAAGAAACATTAAAGATGATACACTTGGTTTAGAATTTATTAATAAACTTAAACCAGTGACTCATCAATGGAAACCATCAAATGAATTTCCAGAAGAATGGGATGAGTATTCTGAAGAAAATAATATGGATTTAGATGTTACAATCCATAATATGATTGCACAAGATGTTAAACAAGCATTAGATGAAGTAGGATGTGATACATTTGGAGGATGGAAAGAAAGAGAAGATGGAAGCCAATCATTATCAAGAGAAATGTTTATCACACCATTAATCAAAGCAGTTCAAGAGCTATCTGCTGAAGTAAAATCGCTCAAACAACAATTAGAGGACAAGTAAATGAAAAACTATAAAGCAATGAAGTCTGCTAAAAGCTGGTCTGTAAAGAAAGCTAAAGTGGTTGACTCTCCAGCTATTTCTGAAGTCAAAGATGACGATGGAAATGTTGTAAGACAAGCCGAAGCTGAAAGGTCACATGATGAATTACAGCTAGTTAAAAAGCGGTATGATTCAAATAGTGGTAAAGCTCTTGATGATTCAGTTCAGTCTATTAGTTTGAGTAGCCTTGCTAGTGATATTAGTCGTGTAAAAGCACAGATATCAGACCTACAAGATGAACAAGCTGATATGGAGCAACTAGAAAAAGATTTAAAAGCACTTTAAACAACCTGGTCACTTAAAGCAAATAAGGAAACACAATGGCTGAAAAAGAAAAAGAACAGAAGCCGGCGGTATTAACGCTAGACGAGAAAGAGTACGTGATCGATGATATGTCTGATGATGAAAAAATGCTGCTTAACCACATTAACGACATGCAAAGCAAGATTAATACTAATCAGTTTATGCGTGATCAGTTAGAAGTTGGTAAAGAAGCATTTATCGGCAAACTGAGGGAATCTCTCGAAGCTGAACCTGTTGAGGAAGAGGCTGAAGCGGAAGCGTAATGCTCATTAGGAAGTGCGCACAGGGCCATAAGATTTATATCTTTAAACCCAGGACAAAAGAAAATGTTTCATATAAGTTTAATGCTGATGAAACAGTTGCTTTTGACGCACAGAATAAGGCTTATGTTGTAGTAAGTGATGGGGCGGTGGTAAAGAGGTCAAACTCCTGGACCACCGCTCAATCCAGTTATGATAAAGAGTGCAAAAAAGTACATGCTGATACCACAGGACCATTATTGGTTGGTAAGCATAAACTGGTAAATGGAGTAGTCACAACATTATGAAAAACCCACTGGCAACATTTTATTCCTGGCAGGTTAGTTCAGGAGCATTGGATGGCTGGACAAGCTACCACATTGCAGCAGGTGCATTTATCTGCAAGATAGCACAATGGCTTGGCGCATCAGATTTTTGGTGTGTGATGAGCGTATTTATTATTGGGGTGATGTGGGAAATATTTGAATGGATCGTTGAGAATTGGCGACCATATGGTACAAAACAAAAGTGGGCCATTAATACTGCATCAGACCTGTTTGTGGAAACAGCAATGGCGTGGTGGATGGTGCTATGAAAAGAAATGAGTTATGGCTATGGATAAGTTATGTTTGCTTTTTGTTATGGATTCTGCTGCTTGTTACTTCATTTTGCGGATGTGATAGTTGAGTGAAAAACCTAAAACAGCAAGGAGCTATCGAGCTACAGTCGTGGGAGATAATACTGTTGTCAGTATTAATCTTAAATGGGCCGGGCAGGTGCTTATACTTGTTGCTGGACTTGTGTATTCGTACTTACAGATTGAGAACAGAATTAAATCTCTTGAGCAGTCAATGGTCGCTGCTTCTTCAGAAATAAGTGATTTGATGGATAAGCATATGGTTAAAGAGCAAAAAGAAAGAGCAGAGATGGAAGAACGCATCTCATTCTTTGAACGTGAGCTAAATTTAAATCCATTCTCATGGAAGCGTAAAAAGAAATGAAATTACGTGTAGAAGATAAAGTAAGATATTTTGGTGGCAGTAAGCATGGAAAACTTGTAAGGCCATCATTAGGCAATGCTTGCATTGACAGAGATATGCCCATAATTAATTGTTATCATATACCTAATGCAGATTATCCAATGGCAATGATGGAATATTATACACATAAAAAAATTAAAACAGATGCTGGTGCATCTAAAATGATATTTAAATTAACAAAAACTGAGAAACATGAGCTTACCATTTAAATGCTCGAATTGTAATACTGGCATCAGGCAAATCATTGGCCTATGTCAGAAATGTAAGGATGAAGAAGAGTAATGCAGGAATTTATGTCATATTATGCTGAGTATGGTGCAGTTGGAGTCGTAATTTTTTTATTTGTTTGGGGCTATATCAAGCAGGGGCAACGTGCTGACGAACAAGCTAATTCCTTAGAAGAGCTAAGAGTGGAAAATAAAGGACAATCAAATGACATTTCTAACATTGAATCTATTGTGCTGAAGATGCTGGACCGCTGGAATAAATCTGATGAAGTATCGCAAAGGCACAGAGAAGAAATGGTTAGAGAATTAAATGATCTAAGTGATGTTATGATGGAAGTGAAAGGTTCAGTTTCTCGAATCAATGGTAAGCACTAATGAAACTTAACACAAATATATCTGTAGAAAATGTTATTACAGTAGTTGTACTGGTTGCATCCATGACGCTTGCTTTTGGGTTTATGAAAGCAGATATAAACAGCATAAAAAAAGAATTAGAAGTGAAAGTAGATCATCGTGATCACAAAGCAGATAGAAATTTAATTACATATAAACTTGATGTCATTATGCAGGACATCGCAGAAATTAAACAAATACTAAAGGAAAGGTAATAATATGGATTGGTTAAATTGGGAAAATGCAGCATATATGATTGCAATTATACTTGGTGGTGTAATAACAATGGTTGGTACAAAATGGAGAATGATCATTAAAGAGTTAAAAGAAGTGGCAGAGACATATCATGCAGCGAAAAAAGATGGAAAAATAAGTAAAGAAGAAGAGCAGAAAATAGCAAAAGAATGCATGGACGTATTATCACAAGCAATCAAAATGGTTTGGAAGTTTTAGTTGCTTGATAAAGAACAACTAAGGACATTAGTCCACGATACGCTGGATAAGATTGGCTTGTCCAGCGACAAGGCCGATGCGCTGGTATTTAACACCGGCATGGTTGAATCGAAGTATGTATACCTCAAGCAAATAAAAGGCCCAGCAAGAGGCTTATATCAGTGCGAGCCGTGGGTTGCTGTAGATGTTTGTAAGAATTATCTTAAATACCGTGAAGACTTAATGAAAAGTGTCGCGTCAGCTTGTTACCTGGATTGGAAATATTTCACAGCTCCGAACGAACAGGATTGGGGCGACATCTTAACGTACAACATTGCAGCACAGATCGCTATGTGCCGGTTGCACTATCGTCGCGTACCAAAACCTTTACCTGGGTCATTATTGGAACAAGCAAAATATTGGAAACAGTATTATAATACTGCAAAAGGCAAAGGTACTGTAGACCATTTTTGCAAATTAGTAGAACAGTATGGATAATGAAGTAAGAAAAATTGAAAATATAATAGAAGTAATGTGTCAGCTTAAACAACTAGAAAAACAATTGCGCCGTGATTATAAAGGCCAAGGTGAGTTATTAACGCTTATTTTAGCTTTAATTGCTACAGCAGAAATACCAAACATCACATTGCTTCCCAACATTGAGGATATGGCAAGAGCATGAGCAGTATATATTCAGCATTCTGTAATAACAGCACTGACCTGCAAAGTGTCGTAAGTGACATTGATAAGTATGATCGTAAGCGAGTGCTAATGACAAACTTCGTTGCGTCAGGCACTTCCAATCTATATTATCTGCATAACGCTGGCTATGTAGATCAGTTGTATATGGATGGTGCTGAACAAACCAAAGTATCAGACACGCCTAATGCAATGAATGAATATGAGTATGATAGTAATTCCGACCGCTTACAAGTGTACATTGGCGGTTCAAGTGCATCCGATATGAATACAAGAGTATTTGAGGCAGGGCAGGACTGGAGTGGATTAAAAACCACAGTTTGCAAAGAGCAAGCAGATTTAATGCGCAGTTATTTAGATAGACCAATTTATAAACGTGCCAATACCACATACCAAGGCGCAAGCGAGCGAAATTATGATTTTATTGTTGTCCGCATTAATGCTATCCTCGCCTGCGCCGACCTGGTAAGAAGTCACGATCCTGATAAGGCTGATGAGATAGAAGCAATGGCAACCAACCCGGATGGGAGTGGCCTCTTAGATAAGTTGAAGCGCCGTGAATACGTCATGTCAAATGAAACTTCTTTTGCGTCAGAGAAAGGCGTGATACAGGAAATTTCTTTGAACAGCAGCACAACTGGATATATCGAAGACATTAAGCTTCATGGCCCACCTAACGTGGACTACGATGAGGTGCGGGTCGTGATTTCTACCGGGGGTACGTTTGCACTAGGCACATCCAGTCCAGTGAAATACGATGTATATGTAAAGAACAGCAATGGTATTCGTATGCAGAAAGTAGTCGATGCAGAGCAGGTCAATGGTGATTATCAATCACTCGCTTATGGCGCAAGGATACGTTTCCAGGCTGGCGTGTACGTTGCAGATGATGAGTGGTCCATTATTTTTCAGAGTGATGAATTGCCAGTTGGAACAGTTAAATCAGGACAGATATATAGATAATGCCATACACGAAGAAAAAATCTAAAAGTACTAAGAAAAAGAGTAAAAAGCGTAAGATGAAGAAAAATGTGTCATCTAAACGTCATTAATATAGATGGCAGTCACATATGAAAATGTCATTTATGATCGTATCATTAATAATTTACACAGCATAATAGCTGATGAATTTTCAATACCGATCCATTTTGATGCCCATGAGGGTAATCAAAGTTTTTTGATAACGCCAGTATCTGATGAACTTGAAGAGTCACTAACCAGTGGACAAATAAGAAACTGTGAAGTGGAAATAAGTTATCAGCTAACGTCATCAGGAAACTATACAAAGAATAGTGTAAAACAAGTAAGTGAAATTGCTGAAAGATTAAAAAGATTATTATACAATAACAGAAATTATGCAGTATCAGGCACAACAAAATTTTATAATGGCATCGTCAATGGAGTTACGTATGAACGTGATGAAGATGATGATGGTCTGTTGCGCGGCATTGTCTCATTTACATGTACAACTATGGAGTTAGTATGAGCTATATAGCTAAAAAAGAATATCATGCATTACCTGATGAGGACAACTTTCTTGCCCTGGGTAGCGCTTCAACACATTTAAGATTAAAAGACGGCTTGGAAGTAGAAGTGCCAAAAGCATTAATGCCCTTGCCTAAGAAATTAAAAGATTGTTTAAAAGAAGTAAAAAAAGAGGTTAAGTAATGGCTAAAAGTACAACATTTCAAACAAAAACAAATTCTGCGGTCACCATAGGCACAGAAGTAACAATGGGTACAGCAACATTAGCTGCTGGAGTCACATTACAAATGCCTGTTACAGATTATAGCTTTTCAGAGATTGCATCGCACTCACTTGATGTAGCGCCATTTAGAATGGGTGGTGGATCAGCACAAAGTGATGATATGGTCCGTGCAAGTAGGCATAATAGAATGTATGAAATATCAATGACATTTCTTGCAAGTGATAAAGCCATTGATAGAATTTGCCTTGCCTTATTTGGTGATGGTACTACTCCTAATATATTACTTGGAAGTATGCCTGCTGCAACTACATATACGCATGGTGTGGCTAGTATTGTTCCAGTCACGCTTCATTTTGAAGATTCTGATCCTGACTCAACGACTGCAAGTGGTTTAGATACTCATTTTATAAGCTGTATGTGTACTTCTTTTAGCCTAGCTGGCGATATTGGTAGTGATGGCGGCATGGTAATGGGTACAGCTACATTTGTAACTGGCTATGCCCCAGTATTATCTGCACTAACTTTTTCAGGTGGAACACATACACTTAATACTTCACATGTTAATTT
>VTLG01015008.1_pt1 | contig 18562 bp, 12 predicted proteins | sample 4694571 | NCBI WGS metagenome assembly VTLG01 (sample SAMN12604809, study PRJNA352737) | marine metagenome | biome: ENVO:00000447; feature: ENVO:00000209|ENVO:00000569|ENVO:01000036; material: ENVO:00002151; isolation source: viral sequences binned using virsorter ... | reverse complement strand
AACTGATAGTCAAGGTGGCATCCATCTTGATGGTTTCAATGAACAAGTTAGAACTCAAGCAGATCTACCAGCTGAGTCTTTACAGGGAAGAGTAGTTAAAATCGTTGCTCTAGGTGGCGAGTCTGACACCTTCTGGCTTAAGTTCTTCGCTAATAACGGTGTATCCGGTAAAGGGTCATGGGAAGAGACAAAAGACCCTACTGTATCAGAAGGGCTGAATGCAACTACATTACCACATGAACTATTCAGTAGTGGTCTTAATACATTTGTATTTAGACAGCCTAAAGAATCTGATCAAACAACATTAGCTTGGAAAGGTAGAGCGGTAGGAGATCTCCTTACTAACTCAGATCCAAGCTTTGTCGGTGAAACAATTCAACAAGCATTCTACCATAACAATAGGTTAGGGTTCCTTACTAAGGATAATGTATCCATGAGTAAGGTGAATAGCTTCTTTGATTTTTACTATTCTTCAGCTTTAACAGCAACAGATGCTGATCCTATTGACATCAATTGTTCAAGTATTAGACCTGCTGTATTGCATGCAGTTATACCTACTGCACAGGGTCTAATCCTATTCAGTAAGAATCAGCAGTTTATAATGTTCTCTGATGCAGAAATATTAACACCTTCATCAGCAGTTATACGTGGCATCTCTAACTATGAAATGGATGCTACTATTGATCCTGTTGATGTCGGTACTGTTCTAAACTTTGTCAGTAAGACACCTAGCTACACACGTATATTCGGCATGCAAACTAGAGGTTCTGAAGAGAGCCCTATGGTTATGGACATCGGAAAGGTTGTTTCTGAGTGGGTACCTGATACTGTTAACAGTTTACTATCCAGCCCACAGAATTCACTTATCGCTTTATATGGAGATAACCGCCTTGGTGATGCATATGTAGGTGATTCAAAGATGTATATGTATAAAACCTACAGCGTAGGTGATAAGGTATTAATGCAAGCATGGTTTAACTGGGATCTACCAGGTAACGTGCAGCATGCTTCTATTGATTCAGACACTATGTGGGTAGTAATTGAATCTGGTTCTAGGTATTATTTAATCAGTGCTAGTTTAACACAGACACCTGAAGAGACCATTATGACAACAGCTGATGGTCAACAGGTTAATCCACATATGGACCTGTATGCTAAAGCTCATAACGGACTAAAAGGTAATATCCTATCGTTCAGCGCCGCCGGAACCTATACAAATGGTAATAGAGTACCTGGAGTATACACAGTTACACATACAGGTACCAGTCAGAGTGGTGGAACAGGTGCGGTATTTACTGCTACCGTTGCTAGTGATCACACCGTTACCTTCGCGATGAACCTTACAACTGGTGGTGGTGAAGGGTATAATTCTGGTGATACATTTACACTACCTGATTCGCAGTTCGGCAACGGTGGTGATTATGGTGTTGGTATGACCGTACTTACTTGTGCTGATATTAAGAAGGTTGTGTATGATGAAACTAACAACTTATCTAAATGTTATGTACCGTGGAATCAACATTTCACTACTCGCAACCCAGTAATCCTTATCGCAGGTAATGACTCACCAGATTTTGCAGGTGTAACTGAATATGGATTTACTGTACAACCTGAAACTATAGATCAAGACTTGCATGGCAAATATTATATAGTAAATAATAAGGATTTATCAGATCAAGCAGATAATGTATATGTAGGTTATCAGTATAACTATGACGTAGAGTTACCTAAAACATACTACAGGCTTTCTCAAGAAGGAGCACGGTATGATTATACGGCTCCTCCAACTATAGCACGTATGAGGTTTGCTCTTGGTCTTTCTAGTGTATGTAGTTTTAAAATTAAGAGTAAAGGCTACAGAGGAGAGTTAGCTGAATTTACAATTGATGACGCTAAAGCAGGTACCTCAGGAAAGGGTTATATAGTACCGTTTTTACTTAAAGAAGAGAATGGTATAAGAATTACTTTAGATGGTGCTAAGCAGGATTCTAACACTTATTCAATAGCAAGGACTACAGTAACTGATGAGGATGGTGTCAGTCAAACTGTTAACAGCTCAGATACAGTTACTTTCACTACTGCTCCATTAGGTCATACAGTAAAACAATTATATGGTGGTACTGGTTATACAGCTGCTACAGGTGTAGCTACGACTTCTAGTGGTAATGGAACAGGCTTAACAGTTAATACAACTGTGTCGAGTGGAGTTATCACTGCTGTAACAGTTAACAATCAAGGTACTGGTTATAAACCAGATGAAGTAATAACTATTACTGGAGGCACTATCTCTGCTACATTCTTAATTAAAGCCTTACCTCAAACTATACAAATAACTACAGATACATGGTATGATGTACAAGCATCTTCAGATGCAGGTCAATACCTATCTGATGACGTACCTCTAGTAGAGGAAAATGTATTCACTGTACCTATACATCAGCGATCAGATAACTTTAATTTGAGAGTTTTCAGTAACTCTCCATTCCCCGTCTCACTCACCTCAATGATGTGGGAAGGACAATATTCACCACGATTCTATAGACGAACCTAAAACAAATGACCACCCCTATATATTTAGTTAAACTGGAAGATGTTGAGAAAGTATGGTTTATAGTTAAAGACTTAATAGACAAAGCTTTAGAACATTCAGACGGAAGGATGATGTCTTATGATGCACTTCAAATGATATTAAATAAGGAGATGCAGTTATGGATAGGTATTAAAGATGGAACTATCTTCTCTGCTTTCCTGACTACAATAAGACATCACCCTAGACATACTACTCTACAGATTGTAACGTATGCAACAGTCACAGGACATGATGCAGACTTTAAAACAATGACTGATACATTCACTCGCTATGGTAGAGACCACGGGTGTGTATCCTTAGAGGCTTGGGGACGTAAAGGTTTAACACGTGCCCTACCAGATTGGGAACATCTTTATTCAGTAATATCTAAACCGATTGAACCTGAACAACCAGTTAAGCGTAAGCGGAGACGTAGAAAACCTAAAACACAAAACACAGGAGACAACTAGTAATGTCATTTCTAGGAGGGAATGCAGGCAAACGTGCTGATAAAAGACATGATAAGGGAGTAAGAATTGCATACGACGCTGCTAAAGACGATTGGAAGTATAGAAATGAAAGCCAACAGTTAGCTTATAACGATGCTGTACTCGGCAATACAATACAAGAAAGGAATCTGAATCAGCAACTGCTATGGCAGGAACACACCGCTCAGAGGACTTGGGATGCTGAAGTCAGGCAACGAGAATCTGAATATAATTCTCAAGTAGCAGCTTACAATAAAGCTGAACGTCTATACGGTGCCCAGATAGATTTAAATCAATATGCACGTAAGATGGCTATGGAGTCAGCTGCTGCTGTGCAAGCTGAGAGATTAGATGCTGTGAAGTTCCAAGGGATGGAAGCGGATCTTAAACTCAGTCAAACTAAATCAGACATAGATCAACAGAGAGCTGGATTAGATCTTACGTTAATTAAGCAACGGTCAGAGATAGATCTGCAAAAGATAGGCGCAACCCTACAACATCAACAGAGAAGAGCAGAAGCTGCTTTCGGTAGTGAGAGACAACTTGTTGAAATGATGCAAGCTGCAGGAAACGCTGAAGCAAAAGGACAAGCAGGTAGATCGGCTAGTAAGAATATGCAAGTAATTATGGGCATGGGTGGCAGGGCTCAAGCACAATTGGCTGATCAAATAAATAGAGCAGATTCAGCTTATAATTTAACTATGATGGGTCTAGATAAAAGTCTTATTTATGGTGAAGCAGAATATCAATTACAAGGTACAGCCCTAACTTCAAAAGCTGCTTATGCTGATCTTGCACATGGTTTAGGTGTACAACAACGTGATGCAACTAAAGATAGTATTCGGTCAGCTTATGGACGTGCTTTGAAGAAAGCAGAGTTCGATGAATATGGTGCAAACTTAGCAGCAGATGCTAAGAGAATGTCAGCACCTGGATTCGCTCCACTACCTCCTAAACCTTTAGAACTACCTAGACCTATATTGAAAGACCCTATGTTACCTAGAGATTTACCTGAACCTAGAAAAGGGGCAGGTTCTATGGGAGCAGGCGCAGCACAAGATCAAGCTGCTGGTGTAGGTATGGTGTTTAATGCCTTCGCAACATTAGGCTTAGCATTCCTTTGTGATATGCGTGTTAAACATGAAGTAGCTCTACTTGAATACACTGAAGTAGATGATGTATTATCTAAATTAGCATTCTTAGTAAAGGATATACGTGAGCACTCTTGATAAGGTAAAGCAGTTAATACCTATACAGTTTAAATATAAACAAGACAAAGATCAACTTGTTAGGGCTGGATTCTCAGCCCAACAGGTTCAACAATTATTTCCCGATGCTGTTACGACAGATAACGGGAAGCTATATATAAAAGTAGATGTACTACAAAGGTATATCAATCAAGCTTATGAAGAACTTCTACGGAAGAATTAACCATTAGTAATTATGTCATTTCAAGGCTTTGCAAGGGAAGAAGGATTCTCTACTCATCACATTAATATAGACATAGGATCAGTAATTGATCAAGACTTAGCGGAAGCTAGTCGTATGTCTAAGTTCATGTCTAAAAACACCCAAATGGAAGAGAAGTGGAGTAATATGTACCTCGACGCTCTCGTTAATAAACATGAAGTAGAGAAAAGAAATAGAGAAGAGAACTTCAAGTTCTTTATGGATAACAGGGAGGAGATCCAGAAGCAAATAAGATATAACAATGAGATAAAATTTCAAGATTCACAGATAGAAGAACCTGCTCCATTATCTGAAACTATCGTACCTATACTGTGGGACTTTGCTGTTAAAGCTGGATCGAAAGTGATTCAGAAGGCAATGGCGAAAAAGCAGGAAGAACAGGATAAACTTAAGGGAGAAGAAAGAAAGGAGTTGATGGCTGCAAACGAGCTTTTTGCATTAGAAGCCTCGAAGGAGCAGAAGAAACTTCAAAAGGAAGGATACTGGAAAGATCACGAGAAATGGAATGCTGAAGAGAAGAAGAAAAAGATAGATTTTTATAACTCCCAAGGTAAGCACCAAGTCGGTGATATCTCTGTAGCTTATCAGCATAAGATAAGCGGGATGGAGCAGTTTGATAGGACTGCTTCGACGTTCAGTGAGCGTAATCTTACTATTAACTATCAGAAGTTTTACAACAACTTTACATCTATACAACCGAATGGCGCAGAAGTAACTACAGCTCAATTAGCAGGAGGAACTCATAGCCCTGCAACGTCACTTGAACATGCACGACAAGCCCAGCTAGCATTCTACAAAGAGTCTGGTCTTCAAGATCAAGGAAACGCATATGTAAAAAACATAGCTGTGGGTGTTTTTCAAGCCGTAGAATCTGAGGTCAGTCATCAGACACATAATAATAGAGTAAAAAATGCTCAGCAGGATGAGAAAAGGAGCCACTATAGCGGCCTCAATCGTGCAATTGCTGATGGAGGTGTACGTAATGGTTTAGATTTTATAACTAATATAGACAGGATTGAAGGTGTAGCTGGACAAAGAGGCGGGAGATATGCTGCGGATTTCCTTGAGGAATCAATTAAGAATAAAGCTTGGACTACAGAGCAGTTAAACGAGTTATATAGAATACCATTTGGACCTAGTAACGAATCAATTAATTCTTTAATAGAGAAACGCACACAAAAAGGACTCCGGTTTGCTGAATTACGTGCTGCTCAAGTAGATTATGAACAAAGTCAATATGTTAATCAACAGAATGAAATAAATTTAGCTCATTCTGATTTCTTGGCCAAACTGAGCACCTGGAGTCCGGATAACACACAGCATCAGCAGGAAGCAAGGCAGATGCTTGAATCGATGGGTGTACGGGATACTAAATTAAATCAAGCTGTAACGACTGGATGGAACCAACAACAAATAAAACAAGCAAAGATAGCATTAGGGAGGATAGCTGGTACCATACCTCAAGTTGATCGTTTTGACAAAGCACATGACATACAGGAGGGTGTGTTCAAGGAATCATTTGTAAAAGAACTGATTGAATCAGAAGCATTGAAGAGTGCAGAGCTGCAGAAAGTGGCTACTGATCGCCTCAGTGAAATGGATATGAATAAGCCGAGAGCTGCTGTCAGGCGTTGGTTAAGGTATGAAGTACAACAGTCTGGCTTGACACATCCAGAAGACGTGATGCGTCATATAAATAGCATTATTGGAGATCCAAGTACAAAGGGTTATCAACGTTTGCAGAAGATGTTAACAGTAAGGACGCAAGATGATAAAGGAACTCCGTTAAAGAAACCTTTCTTTCCCTACTTGGAACATGATGCTGCAATATACTCACGTAAGGCGACTGGAGTTAGTGAATATAGAAATCTATTTACTGAATCCAAGGGTAACGTAAATCCAGAAGATATCTATCAAGGGACCACTACTGGTGCTGCGATGGTGCCTTTACTGAATAGATTAAAAAATGCTAAGAAGCAAGGATTCACACCACAACAGATACAACATATATTAACTAACCATGGTGTTCCATATATTACAGCTAGACTTAAGGCAGGTGGTTTAAGTGTAGGTATGATAGTTAACGAAGCGATTGAACATGGTGACTATGATGGAAAGTATGAAAAGCTATCTGATGATTTAATCATTACTAAAAGTGAAATGGAACAGATTGAACAAACTATACCAAGATTCTCAATGATGCCAGCACCGTTACAGTATAAGTTGACTGGACAAATGAATAGCGGTCAGGGATTCACACCGAGTGCAGCAACTAATAGGATATATGAAATAAACAGTCTTGCAAAGAGTAAGGCTATGGGCGATAGTTCATCTGGACCACACTTAGATATAAAGAAAGTAGGTGGTGGAAACTTCTCTCTTAAAGATTTAGATAATTACATTGTTGTACATGATAGTGAGTTTGGAGATTCACCTTTAAGTCGATTACCAGTAACGGATACATACGAAGGTCATGTTAGACGTGGCAGCCATGGTATTGATATTGGAATCTATGCAGGAGATAAGATCTCTCTTAAAAACGGAGCTAAAGTAGTCAGTGTAAAACCATCTAGACATGGTGATGTAGTAACAATAAAACTACCGAATGGAGAACAGTTTGAATGGAGGCATGGAACTTTCTCACAAGGACAACCACAACAACAAAAACCTAATAAACTAGGCACACCTGTTTCACACAATGTACCATCAGTAACTGATTCTAATGGTAATACATTTACACTCGGACCAGTAGGTAATACACCAACACAACCATCTACAGGGTTTTCCGGTATAGATACCTTATTACAGCACTCTGAAACCAAACAAGGTAGATCGTTCAGTGATACTATTAAAAACCATTATCAAAATCAGAAGGGGTAAGTAATGACTAATTCATATAACCCTACTCCTCAAGATACATTCAGAGCGCTAGCATTAATGGAGGAGGAAGAGAGACAGAGACAAGAAGCTCTGCTGTCACAGACGCAACCTACTCAGGTGGGTAAATATGGACCAGATGTAGTACCTGGTCAAGAAGAAATCATCCAACAGTATAGACCTGAAATAGGACCACCGATGGTACCAGGTGCATCTGAATTAGCTATGGAAGAGAGGGAGGCTGCTAAAGGCCCCCTCACTGACGTGATAGATAATCAACAAGATTCACTAGATGCAAAGATTGCACTACTACAAGGTACAGGTGACACCTTATTTGGTGCTATTAAAGGCATGGGTTGGTTAATGGGTTCCACTCAATCAGGGTGGGATGAGGTAGCAGGAGGCCCGAAGGGAGATAACTTAATCCAACAGGGAACAGCTGCAGTAGATGACTACTGGCATCAAGTTAACCCTCAATCAGATAATGGAGCACACCACGCTATAAGGAAGATATGGGGAGTTGTTGGACCCTCAGTCATGATTCCCGCTGCTACTATACCTAAATTAGCTGCATTACCTTTCGCAGCACACATACCGGGAGCAGCTAAAACAACAGCTGCTTTCGCTTATACAATGGGTATAGATGCTGCAGTATTTAATAGTTCAACATCTTCTTATGATGAGAACGCGGCTAAGGCATTGAACGATATGTTCGGATGGAACTTACCTGGCGCTACACCTGAAGGTGCTGGACCTGATGAAAAGTGGAAGTATAATCAGATGGAGAACTTAGGGTTCTCTGCTGCAGGTGGACTTATACAAGGTGCTGCCGCTTTAAACACTTGGAGAAAGGTCCGTGCTAAGAAGAATATGTTTGAGGCATCTTGGATCCATAAGTGGGATACACAACGACAAAGCTTACCTAAAGATGGCCCTCCAGCACCTGGAACACAGATTGAATGGGATCCTGCTATTGTAGTCGTACCTAAGACAACTGAAGCAGCTGAAGGTCTGGTAAGGAATGCTGATCAGATTGCACAGCAAACTAAAAGCCCTGCTCTTAGAGAAATAGATGATCAGATTGATCAACTTGGTTTACTTGATGAACTAGGTGAAGTAGAGGAACTACAGTTAGCTGAACTAGTAGCACAGCGTGGCCGTATTGAAGTTGATGAAATGGCCTTTGATCCATTAACTCGTAACATCAACGAAGCTGCTAACGCTAGAGCTAACTCATTAGCTGATGAAGCTGCTAAACGTATAGAAACTAACCAAGGCCAATACGACCCAATCCTACATGATCCTGCACCTCTGGATCAGAAAGCAGTATCCATTAACGGACCAGCTGACCCATTAGGGGCTGTTGTAGATACCGTTAGGATTCAAGAGAACATGGGTACCATTAAGGGTCAAGCTAGAGCTGTCACATCCACTAAGGGTTTGAGGGATCTACTTAACGCTAATGGTCCTGGTAGAAGTGAGATACTAGAGGAGATTGTTCAAGCTGTTGAACCTAGTAGAGAGATGACAGCCGTCATTGAAGGCGGTAGATGGAAGATTGAATCACCTAAATTCATTGAAGGTGCTAATCGTAAAGTAGCACAGATAGTAGGAGATGATCCTACCGAGTTTGCTGAAGCTTTAAATAAACTAAAGAAACAAGGTCAGTTAGGTGTTAAAACCGTATCTGATGAGGAGTTTATTGAATGGTCATTAGCAGCACAGACGATATTCAGAGACTTTGATCCTGATAAACTAAGAGCTGCAGCTTTAGTCACTCAACAAGCAGCTGACGGTGCAACCAATGCAGCTAATGCCGCTAATGTATTAGATGGAGTTACAGACACCACAAGACAACTATCTAATATGTATGACAATTTAGGTGTTGTCTTGAGAGAAACGAATACCATACGCAGCCTTTGGGGGTATAAAGGTCAGTTGTTAGACATGGCTAAAGATGGTAGAAAACTTGATCCAGAAGCTTTAGCTAGATTAGCTGATGATGTAGATAATATACATACAACATCACAGATGAAAGCTACTCAATTCGTTGACGAGATGAAGCGGATTGCAACAGAACAACCTGAATATCTTAAAGCTTTTACGAAGGCTTACGATTTCACTGGCGGTAATGTTGACGACATAGTTAAATTGAACGAATGGGCAGCTAAGAAAGTAAGCTGGACTAAAGCATTCTTAGACCTTGATCCTAAAACACCTAGCCTATGGGCACAAGGTGTACGGGGTATTATGTATAACTCCCTATTAAACGGTCTAGCACCGCTAAGAGCTTTAACTGGTAACGCAATGCTTACTATAGGTAAACCAGTTTCAGTACTAGCTGGATCAGCTTGGCAAGCTGGAACAGAGTTAGCTACTACTGGTGCGACTGTATCCAGTCAAGCGCAGTTAAAACGTGCCTTATATACGTATGGAGGTATTGTAGAGAACTTCCAACGTGCTTGGGGACATGCAATGAAGGAGTGGGATTTTGTAGTTAAGAACCCTGAACAAGCTATGCAGAGGGGCCGTGATGATATTAAGTTTGCTAATTCTGATGCTTTTGAAGTATTAGAGGATATGGCTGACGGGTGGTATAACAACGGTAATTATGCAGAACTATTCTTGCTTAATATGGCAAGAGGCATGTCCTTCTATAACAACTTAGGTATTAGTAGATGGGGCGTTAATTTACTACACACCATTGATGGGTTTACGAACTCAATAATGGCTAGTGGTTTTGCTAGAGCTAAAGCCTACGATGAACTACTCGAAGCTAACGGTGGTGTAACTATCGGTAAGGGATTCCAACAGGCATTCGCTAAGAGGCAGCAAGACTTATATTCCACTGCTTTCGATAGTACTGGTTTAGTTACAGATGAAGCAGTTAAACATGCAGCTCAAGAGATAGCTTTAAACCTAGATAATGATGCTATTAAACTGTTAAACAAAGTTATGGACACAGTGCCAGCACTTAAGCCATTATTCATGTTCCCTAGAACTGGACTTAATGGTTTAAATATGGCTTGGTCGTATAACCCAATAAGTGGTTTAGGTTTAGCTATCGGTAAAGCACGTAGAACATTTGAAGCTGTAACACCTGCTATGAAAGATGCAGTGTTACGTGAACATGGTATTACTGAATTTAGTGAAATAGCTTATCAAGCTTTAAAGAATGAATATCGTGGTAGGCAGTTAATGGGAGCTGGTGTCGTTATGGCTGCAGGAATGTTTGCAGTTAACGGTAACCTCACAGGTAACGGTCCACACGACTCTAATGAAAAGAAAGATATGATGAGGTTAGGGTGGAAGCCCCTAAGTATCCGTATCAACGGAACTTGGCATAGTTATAGAGGTATGGAACCTTATCAACAGATCCTTTCACTTATTGCTGATGCAACTTATGTCAGTGAAAGAGTTGATCAAGCTTGGTCAGAAGACATCTTTCGGAAGATTGGTTATGCACTCAGTATGAATGTAACTAATCAAACATTCCTTAGTGGATTATCCCCTCTTGCAAACCTATTCAAACTTAATAACGAAGGAGCTTGGCAGAGATTCGCTGCACAAGTCGCTAACCCATTACTACCACAAGCTGGTGTAAGAAGTGTACTTAATAAAGCAATCACACCTCAACTTAAAGATGTAGAGACTGAGTTCTGGAGTTACATGAAGAACTCTAATAAATTCCTTTATAGCGGTAACGAAGACCTGAAGGATCAATTAGACATCTTTACAGGTGAGCGTATTAACTATACTGATCCTTTCACTTCTGCTATCAATTCAGTACTACCATTCTTTAAGAGTAATGGCGGTCATGAACCGTGGAGGCAGTGGTTATTAGGTACAGGATGGAATGGATTAAACAATTTACGCACTAACAGAATTACTGGTCAACCTCTTAAAGCTGATGAACGTTATTTTATAAATAATTGGATTGCTCAACATGCAGGTTTACAGCAGCAAATTGAACAGTTAATGATTCGTGAACAGAAAGGTAGTGTTATTGAAAGGTATGTTGATGCTCGTGGTCAGAAGAAACAAAAAGAAATGCCTATCAGTAAGACATATGTCCATCTAGAATTAGATCGTATGATTGACAGTGCTTTTAAAGCAGCTTGGCATGCTTTAGAACTTGAACATCAATCTTATCATCAAATACCTATATTAGAGCAATTTAAACAACAACAGATAGAGCAAGGAAACGTACAAGGAGCAAGTAGAACATCAGATCAAATACAACAGTTATTACAGACTAGACAACCATTAAATTGAACTTATGGCTAAATCAGAAAATATTTATACGGGTAATGGTTCCACCACCACCTACTCGTTCACTTTCCCATATCTAAAATCAACAGACGTTAAGGTTACTAAAAACGACGCATTATTAGCCCTTGGCTCTGGATCAACTCAATACACACAAGCCACAACTTCTATTACTCTAGGCACTGCACCTGCATCAGGTGATAAGATTAGAATTTACAGAGATACAGATACTGATGGATTAACTGCAACCTTCTATCCAGGCTCAGCTATCAGATCAGCAGACCTAAACGATAACTTTACACAGAACCTATACTGTACCCAAGAGGTAGTTGAAAGGTATGTTGATAAAGACGGTTTAGGTACTATGACAGGTAACCTAAAACTAGGTGAAGATGTAGATATTGTTTTTGAAGGATCTTCAGATGATGCTTTTGAGACAACATTAACAGTTGCAAATACTACAGGTAGTGATAAAACTATCACTCTACCTAATGAAACAGGTACCGTAGTTACTACAGTTAGTCCTAATGTTATCGATTCTCATCATTATGTAGACGGGTCAATTGATCTAGAACACATGTCAGCTAACTCAGTTGACAGCGATCAATATGTAGACGGCTCTATTGACGGAGTACATATCGCTAATGATCAGATAGATAGTCAGCATTATGCTGCTGGCTCTATCGATCTTGAACATATGGCAGCTAACTCAGTTGATAGCGATCAATATGTAGATGGTTCTATTGATTTAGTTCACATGTCCGCTAACTCTGTGGACAGTGATCAGTATGTCGATGGCTCTATCGATTTAGTCCATATGTCCGCTAACTCTGTGGACAGTGATCAATACGTTGACGGCTCTATCGATACTGCCCACTATGCTGATCAGTCAGTTACTAAAGCGAAATTTAACGATGCCCTTATTGTAACTGCTTCTGAACAAGCGTCAGCGACTGCTGATGATAACACATTCTTCACTACCTCCGCTTCAGACGCTAGATATTTTAAACAGGATACTGGTGGTACTGGTGAAACCTACGACTCTAATGCTACTTGGAGTGGTAATGATACACATATTGCTACTACAAAAGCTATTGATAATAGAGTAGTAGATCTGATTGATGAAGTAGGAGGCTTCATAGCTATAGCTAGTGAAGCAGTATTACCTTCTGATCATCCAGAGAAAGAAAATGTCACTGCAGATGATAGAGTAGGTACAATCCTGTCTATTGTAGCTTTAACTGCAACTTATACTCCAAGCGGTGGTACATGTACAATACCCGCTAGTACATTAACAAACCATTCAGTTAATGCAACAATTACAGATTGTGGTAGTCAGGTATTAACATCAGGATTCGGTCTCCTAATCGAAACTACTGCTCAAAATGACTCAGAGTATGCAGCAGGGCCTCAATATAAATTCCATAGGTTAGTACCTAAAGCTGCACAAGTAGATACAGTTGCGACTAAGATATCTGAAGTAGAAACTGTAGCTGACGATATAACTAACGTTAATACTGTAGCTGGTAGTATCACTAACGTTAATACTGTAGCTGGTAGCGTCGATAACGTCAATCTTACAGGTGGTAGTATTGCTAATGTTAATACTGTAGGTACTAATATCGCTACTGTTAATCATTATGCAAATGAATATCAGTATGCTGGATCTGCTAACTCTCCGACTACTGACCCGACTACAAGAAGAACGGGCGGGTCGCTAGCAGAAGGTGATGTATGGTTTGATACTACAGCTAATCTACTTAAAGTATATAATGGTAGCGCGTGGGAAACAGCTGTAGCTAGTCCTAATGCTCTAATCCTTAAAAGTACAGTAGATCAAAAAGGGGACTTACTAACAGCTTCCGCTGCTGATACAGTTATAAGAACACCAGTAGGCACAAACCATAAGATGCTGAAGGCAGATAGTACTGCAAATGGTGGTGTATCTTGGGATCTAATTGATTCTGAGAATATTGAAAATGGAGCTATTGACTTAGCACACATGTCTGCAAACTCTGTAGACAGTGACCAGTATGTAGACGGGTCTATCGACCTTGCTCATATGTCCGACAATTCTGTAGATAGTGACCAATACGTAGATGGTAGTATAGATCACGTACATTTAGCTGCTGACGTCATAGATGGGGATAACATTCAAGATGATGTAATCGACTCAGAGCACTATGTCGCAGGTTCTATTGATAACGAACATCTAGCTGATGACGCAGTAGATAGTGATGAGATAGCCGCAGGTGCTATTGACCTTGCCCACATGTCTGCCAACTCAGTGGATAGTGATCAGTATGTAGACGGGTCTATTGATGTAGAACACCTAGCTGATAATTCAGTTGATGCAGATTCACTATATGTAAGTAACACGGCTGTTAATAACTATGTTTTAAAATACGATAGCACTGTAAGTGGTAAGCTGAAATGGGAAGCACTCGGAGAAGCTGTAATTGCTGATAATGCTGTAACAAATGCTAAGCTGGCTGATGATGCAGTAGACAGTGCTGAAATAGCCGATGGTGCTGTAGATCTAGCTCACATGTCTGCCAATTCTGTAGACAGTGATCAGTATGTAGATGGTTCTATCGATCATGTACACTTAGCTAATGATTGTATTGATGGAGATAACATTCAAGACGATGCAATTAACTCTGAGCATTTAGCAGCTGATTCCATTGACGCTGAACATTATGCACCAGGTTCTGTAGATACTACAGCATTAGGCGCTGATTGTGTTGATGGGACTAAGATTGGAGATAATGTTATTGATTCTGAGCATTATGCTGCAGGATCCATTGATAATGAGCACTTAGCTGATGATGCAGTAGACAGTGATGAGATAGCCGCAGGGGCTATCGACTTAGCACATATGTCAGCTAATTCTGTAGACAGTGATCAATACGTTGACGGTTCCATCGATCTAGCTCACATGTCTGCCAATTCTGTAGATAGTGATCAATACGTTGACGGGTCTATTGATACGGCACATCTTGCAGATAATGCTGTTGATGGTGACAAACTAGCTGACGCTATAACTAACTATTCACTTACGATTAATGGGTGCTCACTTGGCGGGTTCTCTAGTGGATCAAATAATAATGTCAGATTAGGGGCTAGCGCTCTTGCAAACATAGCCGGTGGTGATAGAAACATAGCGATTGGAGACAATGCGTTACAGGAGCGCGATGACGAACATGATTGTATCGGAATTGGCCAGAGTGCAGGTTATTACAATAAAGGTGAGCATAATATAGCTATAGGATCCTATGCGCTGGTAGGTGCGGCAAACGGTGACGGCCATGATAATATAGCAATCGGCGATCATGCAGGTAACGATATAGACCATGGATACCATAATATACTCATGGGGACCACTGCTGGTGAACTTATAGTCGATGCTGATGATTGCACATACGTAGGGCATGAAGCTGGTAAGTCTTGCACGTACAGTGAGAATACAGCGTTCGGCTCTGGCACTATGAAAGCAGCTACCACAGCATACCGTAATACATACATGGGGTATATAGCAGGTCATAATCAAACAACAGGTGATTATAACACATGTATAGGATCCCACGCCGCCGCTGGATCAGCTGCTGCAGGAACTACCGGCAACTGTGCATTAGGTTATGGTGCTCTAAACTCGATAGCCAGCGGATCAGATTATAACGTAGCTATTGGTTACTTTGCCGGTCTGTATTGTAATGGCGGCTCGAACAATGTAATGGTAGGTTTTGACTCTGGTGAGGACTTAACCACAGGCGACGGTAACGTTCTTATCGGCATGTATGCTGGCACTGATGTTACTACAGGCGCTTACAATGTTTACATTGGTACTGAAGCGGCAAAGATTGCTACAACCGGAGATAACAATGTTATTATCGGCTATCGAGCTGGATTGGACTTTGACGGCGATTATACAATTCTAATTGGTGGTTATGCAGGATACAACTGCGGTTCAACTGCCACCTCTAACACTATAGTAGGCTATAAAGCGCTATATGATAATGTAAATGGTGACTCCAACACGGCTTTAGGATATCAAGCAGGTTACAGATGTGATGGGTCTGGGAACACATATATAGGAAACTCTGCAGGATACTTCAATGAAGAGGATCCAAGTGACAATAACCATGGTGATAATAATACATTCTTAGGGTACAATGCTGGCTGGGGTGTAGGCAATCCCCTCAGCGTAGCCCTTGCTTACGGCAGTAACTGTATGCTACTAGGTTATAACTCACAGGCATCAGCAACAAGTGTTGATAATGAAATAACACTAGGCGATGGTAATATTTCAGCCTTACGTTGTCAAGTGGATATAACTGTACTATCTGATGAACGTGATAAAACTGATATTGTAGACCTACCAGTAGGACTAGATTTTGTTAACACCTTGAAGCCAGTTAAATTTAAGTGGGAGACTAGGCATGGTGCAGTTAAGGATGGTACAGTAAGAGCAGGATTCACAGCACAGCAACTGAAATCCGCACAAGAGGATGCTAATGCTGACTTCTTAAATTTAGTATATGAATCGAATCCAGATAAACTAGAAGCAACATACGGTAACCTGATACCAGTTCTAGTTCAAGCTGTTCAAGACCTGTCAGCACAAGTAAATCAATTAAAAGAGGAGTTAGAATTATGCCGGAAATAGGTGAAGACCGTACAACAGACGAAATCGCTAAAATATTTACAAGTGCAGGTAAAAGCGCTGCTCTTCTAAATGCTGAAGAAGATGAGGACAATCCTGTACCGACAGACAAAATAAGGAGAAACGTTGAACATCTAGAACTGATTAAAACGTATAAAAATAATGCTGGTAACTCTATCTGGACTTCAGAAGACTTCACCAGTATTAACAATGCTATCACTGCAGGTAAAGCAAAGTTAGGTTAATATGGAACCTCCTATCCTCCCTTCTATAAACCTACCGACTCAGATTCTACCTGAACCACCAATACTCCCTGAGCCTATTCTAAACGTCCCTACAGCGGACATTCCTAGCTATTTACCCATGATACTACCTCCAGAGGGTTTAACACCTCCTGTAGGCGTTCCTAGGGAGGGTGAAGAGGATATAAAGGAGGAACCAAAGGCACAGAAGGAGAACCCTTTACCGGAAGTACGGAAGATAAATATCCCTTGGACAGACGTAGAGATACCAGTTCCAAGGGAGGAGATTGTAGCGACTGCGGCAACTACTGCTGCAGTCTCTGTAGTCGCAACCTTGACTGCTACTTCTATGTTTAATTATCTAGTTAAGATATTAAAACCTGTATTTATGCAGGTAGTAAAACGTATTCAAAAGAAACTTGGAAAAGACGGAGACACCAAAACCGAAGAACGTCCTAGCGAAACTTAAGGATGGATTGGACGACAAAGAAGAACAACTAGAGATCCTATCTACATTTGTTAGATTAGGTGTAGTTGTATGGGCGGGCTTTATTATCAGCCTTAATTACGTTGAAATACCTGGATTAGGAGAACAAACTCCAAAAGATATAACCTTTATAGCCAGTATATTTACTGGTACATTAGCTACCTTCGGGATTCAACCTTCTAACAGAAATGGCAAAAAAGATGATTAAATTATGGCTAATTCCACTTCTTCTACTCATTCCTTCAGCAGCAAGGGCAAATCAAGTATCACCTCAGTTCACCCAAGGATCGATGCAAGCTACAACTGTAACGACACAAGTAATCACAGAAGTAGTAGATCAAGAAATATTTGGAGGTACTTACAACAGTTGGTCGGGAACCAACGTAGTACCCAGTGGGAACATCGTAGACCCACAAACAACTTACTCGGTACACACAGCAGGAGAGCAGTTTCAGATAGAGACTGTGACACGTCCAGCAGGTGTAGTAGAGCAGATCGACATCGATCGAAGTATTACAACAAACTCCACTACTACCTCGCTTTCAGTCTTCTCGCAGTAAACCCTGTAATGGCTGATGATGTGTATAACACAGCAGCGCCAGAGTCCACTGCAACGGGCAACGTTACGAACCAAGCAGTGCAGTTCCAGAACAATGGTGCTCCTTCTAGGCAGCACTATGGAGGTGGAATCGTTTGTAACGGTTCTACTTTAACTTTAACACCTTTCTACATGGGGAATGATACTATTCCCATGGATCCAGATAGTTACGTAACAAGTAACAACTGGGGAGGGCAACTTAGCTTCATGGTCCCTTTAGACTTCTCTACAGTTAGACGCTGTAAATCTATAGCTAAACGACAAGAAGAAAAGTTAAGATTAGATTATGAGTTAGTTAGGGCACTTAAATGTGCAGAACTACAACAGAAAGGGTTTACATTTAGACCTGGCTCCCGTGTAGAACATCTATGTAATGATGTTGTACCGATAGCATTATTAAACAAACAAACCACAGAAAACCTACCATGACATTTACTAACCCAAGTGCAAGACAACTAAAGAATATGGCAGCAGCAGAAGCTGCAGCTAAAGCATCAGCTAAGAAACCAGCAAAAACCACTAAGAAGGAAACCAAGTAAATGGAACTATTATTTCTATCCGAACCCGCATTTTGGGTGATCGTAGCCCTAGCATCAGAACTGATTGCTTTGTCTCCATTAAAGGAGAATAGCGTCATCCAAGGTATTCAAACTCTACTCAATAAACTAAAGCCGAGCGAGGAGCCGGAACGTAATGACTAACAAAAACAAAAACGTACAAAAGGAATTTATGTCAGCTTTTAAACCTCCATACCCTCAAAAACCAGTTAAAACGTATACTGATGGAGGTAAGAAAAAAGTTATGCCGGTTCATGGGCAGAAATGGGTATGAAAAAAGCTTCAGAGGAAACATTTAACGAATTACACAATCTAGTCACAGAAGAATTCCTTAAAAGGGTC
>VTLG01013303.1_pt1 | contig 18563 bp, 22 predicted proteins | sample 4694571 | NCBI WGS metagenome assembly VTLG01 (sample SAMN12604809, study PRJNA352737) | marine metagenome | biome: ENVO:00000447; feature: ENVO:00000209|ENVO:00000569|ENVO:01000036; material: ENVO:00002151; isolation source: viral sequences binned using virsorter ... | reverse complement strand
CCATATGTCTGTTCGGTGTAAGCAGCACTTGATACCGTATTAGACGATGAAGGAGCTATAGTCACATGATTTACAGTAGGTCTTTGTGAACTACCTTGAGTGGCTAAAGCTAGACCATTCAACAGAGTACCACGGGTACTAGTTGCATAAGCATTGATTAGTTGATATACAGCCTTTTCAACGTGTTTATCGTGGACATAGAAAGAGTTAGAGTTCGGATTAGCACCTTCTTGAAGTGGCTCTAACTTCTTTAGCATAGTTTCAAGGAATACTTTATCAGTATAGGAATCTTCAGTTCTTATATCTTTATCTTCCCATTCATCATTCTTCATCAAGGTCCTAATCATCGCCGCACTGACTTCAGCAGAACCTTCTGTTAGAGTTCTATTAACAGCATCCCAAAATGCCTTCTGATCTATCGTATCTTGAAAACCAGCTTTGAAATCAACAAGGCCCGCATCTTCTGCTGTGTCTCTAAAATATCTCTGGGCTGTATCACCTCGGCTCTGTACTTGCCTATTAATCCTTTTACCACCACTTTCAGCTTTTGCGGCCTCCATTTCTTCCAAAGCTTTTTGATGTTTTAAAGATTCTGCCTGTTGTAGAGCCTTAGCTTCTTCTTCGCCCGCCTCTTTACCTTTTCTAAACAAACCCTTCACCCAACCAACTGGGTCCCTTAACCATTCAGGCATCATCTCTTTGAATGACTCCCATGATGGTAATTTCCACTCATCAAAGAATGACTGAGCAGTAGTATCCTCTTTATCTTCTTTAGTCCAACCTACTGCTGACTTAATATAGGCCAGTGGATCGTGCATAAACTCGGTCAACCAACCAGGCATTAACATATTTAATAGTTCTTCGCCCGTGGGGAATTTAGTCTTAGACCCTGTAACTACATCAGATGGTTCATCATCACCAAAAGATTCTGCATCATCTAAGAAGGCATCTGCCATACCTTCTCCACCCAACCAAGTTGGTAATAGATTTTTAATAGAATCCCATGTTGGTAATGAAAATTTCCACTTACCCACAGTATCATCAACCAAAGCCGACATGGTTTTTCCTTCTGAACCACCTAACCATGTTGGTAATGTAGCTTTTATATCAGCCCACGATGGGAATGAAAATTCCCACTTATCAAAGTGTTCACCAAATAATTTTGAAACTGCTAGAGTACTGGTAGCAGCGTCCTCTGATGCACCACCCAACCAAGGCGGCAGTTTCTTTTTAATATCAGCCCATGTCGGTAATGCTAATTTCCAACTTTCAAAATGTTTACCCATCACATCCATGAAAGGCTTATCACCACCACCCATCCATGAAGGTAATATGGATTTAATCTCTGCCCAAGTAGGAAATGTCATCTTCGGGAAGGACAATTCCATCCCAAATAATTTCATAGGACGGCCAGTGCCAGGAGGTCCACCCTCCATACCTGGATCATAAATATTATCTCTCACCCAAATTTTTACAGCCCCCACCATATTATCATAAGTCTGACCCATCTGCTTTTGCCAATCAGTTTCGCCCTTAAAGAACAATCGAACATTACCCATTGCAGTTCTATGTTCTTTATCTATTTTTGTTCTTAAATCACTTCTCTCTTTACTCAGGTCTTTATGCTGAGTTTTCATGTTATTCCAATGTTGAGTCTCATCGGCAAGAGCGCTCTTTTTCTCCTCCCAATTTTTCTTGGCCTGCTTATATTCTTCACTGTCTACACCATGTACCTGCTTAGCCCAAAACAAACCGATAGCACTAGCATCAAGAGACATCTTAGCGGAGGCTACACGACCCCCTTGAATCTCAATCCGTTTACGCAACGTATTTCTTTCTGCATCCATTTCACCCAAATCGGATGCAGCTAGCCTAAGATTTTCACTAGCTATCTTATCTTTTTTATCATCAATTGTATTTTCTATATTAGATATCAATCTTCGGAGTTGAATTCTTCTTTCTAAATCAGTATCAGCCGATGCTAACTCCTCTTTATAAGTTGCCAGTAAATCAGTGTGTTCTTTAACATCTTTTTCTAATTGTGCTATTTCTTTCTCAGCAGCTGCCTTCTGTTCATCTGACATAGCTTCAGGAAGATCAAGAAGATTTCTAAATACCTTTACTGTACCATCTACCCAATTTGCTATCGCCTCACCCCCTATCCATCCCATCAGCATTCCTATGGCACCACCAATAATAGCCCCCGCTAATATTCCTGGAGGACCACCAATAACACCAATGGCCATACCCATGAGGGCCCATTTGCCACCCTGTTTCAATGCATTCCAAAAACCAGAACCTTCACCACCAAAAAATCCACCAATCGCACCAGATACCTTATCAATATTACCCCACTCCCCACTTTTAGCTTTCATCCAACCATCAAAGCCATCAACAATAGAACTCCATAGAGCCATAAATGCTCCAATAAAAATAGCCCCTATACCTATCTTCCCCAACATACCCATTAGAACACCTGGGATTGCACTCATTAAACCACTGGGGATCAGCATTCCTAAAAGACCTTTTATCCCACCAAACATACTTTTAATAGAATCGAAAAATCCTTTCTTCTTATCCTTTACACCTGTCAGAGAAGCAAAACTTTTCTTAAAGCCTTCTAAGTATCCAAAGACCTTTTTCCACTTAGCGTTACCTTCTCGTTCTTCCTCTTTTTGCTTGCTCTTAGGCTTGGGTACTGCATTAGGAACCGAATTAGCTATTAAATTTTTTAAAGCCATTTACTTTTTACTCGCTGGTTTGTGGCCACTACCTACATACAGACCAAACCATGCAGCACCCGCACCTACTATTGTAGATATAAATGCGGCCTGTGCATTAGTTGGATCTGGTAGACCCATGAACCATTGTGTTGACATCCAAAATATATAGCCATAAGCTATCATCAATAATCGTGGTATCAGTCGCAGAGTGTCCATGAAGCCGGCAGTCTTGTTGTACCAAGTCTTACTTTGGTCAAATCCCTGTATGACTAGAAAATCAGACTTATCTACCTCATAAGTTTTTTCTGTTACTAGTACTTGTGTGTCTTTATCAGCCATTTTGTTCTTTCTTTCTTCTATCGTTTTCTTCTTTAATATACTCAAGTAAAAAATTAACGTATACATCCCTTTCCCATGGAATCATATTTTCTAAATCATGCAGACTATAGTTATGATGTTGCATCAACGAAAAATTAGTTCTTACATAATTCTCCAAAGTGTTATGAGAAAGGGCTATGCGAAAAAAGCATTAAGTCCCTCTAAAGTTATAGTGTTAATTACTTTTGTTTTAGGATTTTCTAACTCTATAGTATGCCTTAATCTAGGCATCGTTTCAAAAAAGCTTTGAACTCGTTTAAACTGGTCAGACGTTAGACTCTCCAAAAATGTTTTTAGTTCTTTCTTATTAAAATCAGTCCTTTCATAAACAGTTTCACCTTCAAATATCTGTAGAATAGATGAGCCAATCATATCAAATATTTTATTTACATCACTTTCACTTGCATCAAAATCTATATGTTCAAATGTGGGGTATCCCATCATTATACCTATTTCATCTGTCAATTGTATTTTAGGATCATGGTCCTCTTTAAACTCTACTTCAATAGATTCTAAATCTATCTCAACAGGTACATAAGTCTCTCCATCATCTTCACAAAGAAGGCTAAGTTTAGCCACCTCCCCCACTGACTTAGCTCTTATTCTTAAAAAGATATATTCTAAATCAAAGAGAGCAAGTTTATCTACCTTCACTTTCTGAAAAGTGCAGTTATTTACTACCTGTTTCAAAGCTCTGTTTAATTGTTTCTCGTTATCTTCCTCCATGGCCATGAGAAGAATCTTCTCCTCTTTGACCAAAAATGGTCTGTATACTAATTTGTCCTTCGTTGAAGGTACGACCAACTCATACGTTGGTGTATTAATTACTGGTAACGTCATTATATTTTCACCTCATCTATCTTGTTAAATTATTTTATCTACTACCTTCGCCGCCGCCCATAGCTCCACCAAAACTAGCCTTACCACCCATCTTTCCAGCATTTGCTATCATTGACCCTACACCCATACCAGGCAGTTTCATTCCACCAAAACTCATACCACCTCCTCCACCAGAAAACATACTCTTTAATTTTACTGCAGCATTCATACTAGGCATCTGTGACATCATATTGGGCATACCACGCATACGAGGAAGGTTGGGTGTTTTCATTCTCATATTAAATTGACCACCCAAAGTAACTTTCATTCCCCCTGATCTAGAAAATGTACCATTAAACGCTGCGGCCATACCAAATGATGCACCTGTTGCTGCATTTGGTAAACCAGCTAGACTAGAAGTAGAAGAAGTAGCGGTTGGTAGAACGCCAGGATCAGGAGAATTTCCAGATGATTTTTCCAACCCACCCTTTAAGAATCGTAAGGCAGCAGCATTCATTTCTTGAGCAGCTGCCGTAACTTGTGGATTGCCTGCCTGTGGTTTTGGTTGTCTACCTTTAGGATCACCAGGACTACCTCCTGATGCACCCGCCGCAGCTTGTTCGGCCTGATAGTTACCTATCGCAGTAAGAGCCTGAGAAAAAACAGCTTTTTTCACCGCAGTATTAATACCAAAACTAACACTTATTCTGGTGGGCGATTGCCGTGCATCTGGAGTTTCTTCCGCAACATACTCCCAATGATGATACATAAACTCTACTGAAACTGTATGATAAGAATCATTAGTTGCATGACCTAAAGGCTGAGATGCAATAGTTTTAGGATAAACTTCATATAAACTTACTACATACTTAGAAGAATTATCTCTTTCTAATTGATATATTTTTAAATCTCCGGTATAATCTCTATAATAATTAGGTTCCCATGTATTCATGTCCATCATGTTTCTCTGCCAAGCCTCAAACCATTTCTTTGCGTTCATTTTATAATCGCATATAAACGTAGCAGTAATGGGTGCATAAATTACATTTGTAACTGCCTCTCTTGGGGGTCCATATCTCAAACTATCGGGAGCGCTTTGAAAGGTTTGACCCGGAAACTCTATAGTCTCACACATCATACCAATACTATCTTGCCAACCACCCGCTAGAGAAGGACCTTGGCCTGAAAAATGTATTTTATATCTATTAGGATGAGCTAATCCGTGAGATTGCAACCTTGCATTAAATTCAGTAAGCATTAGTCATTATACTCCTTCGTGTATCTCTGAAAACTTGTTGGGGTTGTACTCTTTTTCTTTTTCCCCATGTTCCTTCATAAAATCTTTCAACTGGTAATGAAGCAGCTATAAGCATTTCACTTATCTCTATCCTTAAAAATCTACTCATCATATACTCAGTTAAATATCTCCGTACGATAGGTCTAACCCCTCGTATCTTTTTAATCTGTGACCAAAACAAAGATACCACCTCACCGGCCCCTTCTTCTGCATCAAACGCATCTAATTCAGATGGTGTTTGAAACGCCTGTAATCTCTCCAATAGCATCCATCTTTGTGGTATAGAAAGGTAATGAAAGTTTATACCTACGAACCCATTGTTTAGTCTCCTACCCATAGGTATCACCAATGGAAAGATATCATAGTACTGCAATCTCTGTGGAGTCTTAGGTCTATAATAAAACAAATTCATAGTACCAAAATTTGGTCTAACTGTTACCTTTCCTTCTCTATAACCCTCTCTAATCATTCGCCTTACTTGTGGGCGAGGCAAAAGTTCTTGTACCTTCTGTCTATACCAACGCATAGACATCTCTCTCCCATGAGCTGCCTCACGGACTTCATCAAAAATGCCTATCTGTCTTGCCATATAATACTATTTATATGGATTAGTGAACTGATCCTCAGTTAGTATCTTAAATTCCATGCCCTGCTTCTCACAGAACTTTAGTGCAGAATCCCACTTGGCTTGATTCTTGGAGTACTCTTTCACCTCCCATAACCATGATTTAGTCTTACGCTTAGGGTTCTTTCTAGGTGGTCGAGTCTGCTTCTTGGGTTTGATCTCTACAATATACTTTACCACTGTATGATTAGGTTGTTTCACCTTCACATAGAAGTCTGGATAGTACCTGTGTATCTTACCGTCCAAAGGAGACTGATAAGGAATGGCTACTTCTTCGCTGCCCCATTCAACTACATTCTCATTACGATCACAATAGATCATAAACCTACGTTCCCAACCAGAACGATAGATTATGTTTCTCACATTGCCCCTGTATTTATTAGGACGTTCGGGATTGAATTTCCCTTTATAATATTTTGTATTAGCCATATAAATACTTATAACGATTTAAAAGAGGTTTACTTAATGCCAAGTACCGTACAATTTCCAGAAGATTTGTTGACAAACACCGACTACGCAGGGAACTATATTCTGTTCACTGCCATGAAAGTCCAGGGGGGTGTTGACACACGGACATTAAAATTTAGTGAATCTTTTTCTGCTGTGATGCCAAGTACTATAGCTCTCCCAATACCACAAGGTCTTAATACTGCATATCAAAATCAATGGGACAATACATCTAAAAATGCGTTTCAGGCTGTGGCAGGCAAGATGGGAAAAGAAGTCATACCCGCAATAAGTGCTATAGCAGGTCAAGATTCCCTCACGGGAATGGCTTCTGAAGGTATGGATCAAGCTAAAAGATTTTTAGATAGTGCATGGTCAAGTTTAGCGGGAGCTGCAACAGATATACCCACCACACTGGACGCCGCTAATCAAGCTGGTGCAGGCGTGGTAAGTGAATTTACGGCTGCAGCATCAACTGTTCCGGTCATAGGAGATATAGTAGAATCTGCTCAATTTGATATTGGAAAAAGATCACTACAGCAAACCATGACCACCTATGGTGGACCTGGTTTTAGAAGTTTTGATTGGCAATTTCCTCTGAAACCATTAAGTGCAGTTGAGAGTGCGGCAGCCGATGCCATTGTTAATTTCTTTAAAGTTCGATCTATGCCTAAACAAAATATGGATATAGAATACACCAGAATATATAATATACCTGATGTTTTTAAAATTCAATTGTTTACCGCTTTCTATGAAAGTCCTCTGTTATTTAAAATAGGTCATTGTGCCTGTACTAATGTTGCTGTTACTTATGGAGGTGATAAGTTTACTACCTTTGCCGAAACCCATGGCCCTACAGAAATTCAATTACAATTATCATTTAAAGAATTAGAACTTCTCAATCGACAGGCAGTAGCGGCAGAACTTGGTGGTGCAACTTCAACGGGCATGACATGGCCGCAAAATACCTGGAACTCACCTCCCACAGACCATACATAATCATGTACTTTAATAATTTTCCAACAATAAAATATGATCCTACTGGTAATGGTTATACCACAGAGATAAAGGATATTCTTACTAGGGTAGCTGTGAAAAAATGGTTACGCAATCAAATTGCTTTATTTTCATTATATGATGTACCAGATGGAGCAACACCAGACCAAGTAGCTTTCTATCTTTATAATGATACAGAATATCACTGGGTAGTTTTAATTTTTAATGAAACAATAGATTCATACTTTGGTTGGCCTTTGGGTAAACAAGACTTGGATAGATATGTTGAAAGTAAATATACAGATCCAAGTGCAGTTCATCATTATGAAATAACACAAACTTCGGGTGATCCTAGGAAAAAAATAAAAGTGATGAGTACAGTGGCAGGAGCAACCGCAGTAAGTAACTATGATTATGAAGCTGATTTAAACCAAACGAAAAGACAAATTAAAGTGTTACAGCCTCAATACCTTAATCAATTTGTAAGAGAATTTACTGATCTAGTACGAGAGAAAAAATAATGGCTGTTGATATTGTCGGTGATCTTAAAAAAATACAAGATATAGGTCAAGCAAAACCAGATGTACAAGTACCGGCCGGTGGATATAAAGTTACTGTAGCTCTACTCCATCATGGTATTCCTGCTAATGAATATCCTATAGGCCGTTACATTCAAAAAATTTATATCTTTGAAGATATAGAAAAATTTGGTGTAACTGGTTGGTTAGAAATGGTAGACACATGGAACTTAATACGCAATGGTATCATTCTAGGACAAGAACTTCTCTATTTGGAATTTTGTACTGCGGGAGCAGAACTTGCAGGCATAGATCAAGATTGGAAAGTTAGTTTTACTAAAAAAAATCCTCTCTATGTACATAAGGTAGAAAATCTAAAACCATTAACTATTGGTGGGACGGGTACTTCACAAAGCACTCTCACCTATCGCTTACACTTCTGTTCACCAGAATTAATTAGAAATGATAGAATAAGAGTATCCCGTACTCTGCAAGGTACATACTCTGATATGATTAAAAATATTCTTAAAAATGATTTAAGAACACCCAAAGAATTTGAAAAGGATATAAATTTTAAAGAAACAGAAGATTTAAAACACGTTATAGTTCCTAACATTCACCCCTTTGATGCTATTAGAATGATGGCATCATCTTCTCAATCTACTCCCACTGAAAAATTATTTAAAGGTAGACAAACAGATTATTATTTTTGGGAAACATCAAGAGGGTATAAATTATTTCCTATCTATAGACCCCATGAAGATAACATTAAATTTATGATAGTAAATGCTCCTGAAACTACAAATTATATAGGACAGATGACTACTGTTCTGGATCATAAATTTGCATATTTAGGAGATACTTATGCAAGTGCTCAAGCTGGTGTATGGGGATCTAAACAAATGCTATATGATTGTACTAATAAAATATATGATGTCTTTCAATCTAACTATAACACTTCATTAGACAAACCAGAATATGCTGAAGTTTCACAAACTCCCGTATATTTTCAAGATGGTTTTAAAGAAAAAAACTTACAAGATAAAGATAAAACAATAACAGATTACCCTGATAGCAGATTTATGTTCTACACTTGGAACTCAGGTAGAGATACTAATGTCAATAAACAAACTGGAGAAGTTACCTACCCATGGACTAGAGTACCCTCTACTATAGATATGGCACGAACAATGCAAACTGCACATACACTAGGTCATCAGATAGTAACTATGAGAGTAAATGGTATCTCTCGCTTAGAAGCAGGAATGACAGTTGAATTAACCTTTCCTGATGTTGGACAAGGAAGTGGTCAGGTACAGGGGCCGAAACCCACAGACGCTAAGTGGGAAAACAGACAGAATAATATATGGATAATTAAAAAACTTACCCATTCAATTGATTTAAGAGAAAGTACAATGAAATATTATTGTGATCTAGAACTATCTAATACCATGCGAACACAAAAAGACGTTCTGCCTGCCTATCCAGAATTTGGTAGTAAAAAGTACTAAAAGAAAAGCCCCCGATGGGGGCTTCTCAGTGTGGTTAAGGTGACGTATTAATCATCGTCAGCCAATTTGGCGAAATAAGATAGAGTTTCATCATCCTCATTAGTAACCTCTACCTCGTCACTGGCGGGGGCAGCAACAGGTTCGACTGTATCAGTCTTGGGTTTGGGAGTGAATTTCTCTACTGTGCCCTGGACACCACTACCAGTAAGAGTACGATGTAACTTAGTTTTCAGCTCATCATATGACTTAAACTTATCTTCCTGAAGAAAATCAGTAAGACTATGCAACTGTGCATATGTAGCTTCTAACTGCCCATCATCACCATCAAGCAACGGCGATGGAGCCTCAAACTCAGATTTGTCATAGTTCCAAAAACCATCAACCTTTCTGACCTTGAGTTTAAAGTTAGCACCTGCCCAGAAATCAAAAGGATTCAAAGCAGTTTCGTCATCAAATTCTGGTGACATTGCTTCTGTAATTTTATCAAAGATTTTCTTACCGAAACGAAATAGAAAAACTTTGCCTTCATTTTCTGGATGTTTACTATCACTCACAACATAGATATTGGAGTAATATTTTAAAACACGCTTCTGTTTACGAGCCGTATCTTTGTCCGACTCCAGACCACTGTTCCATAATTCAGTATTGTATTCTGAAACTGGGTCCTTCTTGTTCAGCGTAGTGAGGGAGTTTTCAATGTACCAACCGCCGGGTCCTTTGAAAGCGTGACTCCAAATCCGAACCCAAGGTAAATCTTCACCAGTGGGTTGCGGAAGGAATCGAATTACTGCATAACCATTACCTGATTTATCTAGCTCTGGTTTCCAAAACCTATCATCAGCAAATGATGTAACAGGGTTATTGGTTTTTTCCAACTCTGCCTGTAGCTTATCAAAACTACCGGACTTCTTTTTTAAGTCTGCAAAAGACATATCGTATTTCCTCGTATTATCGTATTAATCGTATTATCGTATATCACAAACAACTCATAATGATCTATTAAGTATAACATAACTTAACAGCTTTGTCAAGGGTTTATTCTGTCGAACTTGACCCAAAAGACAAACTAATTGATATACCAGCTGTTAAATCACCTCTTGTAAAATCTTCATCAAAAGGCACTGTTACATTCGGACGAACAGAAAAAGTATCTGTAACTGCCCAAGTATAACCAGCATCTATATCTAAACCTTCATAAGAAAAGTCATCAATATCCCAGTTGGTCGTTGCACTACCGTCCACACCAAAGAGACTATAACCAGTTCCTATCTCACCAGTAACCTCAGAATCACTAACATTCCAGCCAAAATCAGCATCAAGACCGATACCAAAATATTCAACTGAAGTACCAAGACCGAGCACATGGTCACTATCGGTTGTGTAATCATAAGATACACTACTCTCTAGATTACCTAAAAGTGACGTAGAATATTCTACACCAAAATCTACTGTGGAACTATTACTAAATGAAATTCCACCAGTGCCGATAGAAAACTCACTGCCGTCTTGGTCGTAACCAATAGTGGCGCCACCAGCATCTATACTTACATCATGTTCAACACCTACACTCAAAGCATAAGCACTCACAGGTGCCATTAGCAAAAGAGCCATCAAAAACTTTTTCATTTATTTTTTCTCCTCATTCAAAAGTCTATAATTATTTATATGTTTTTATGCAACAGATATGTTGTATTTAGGCACAAGGGGAGTCGGCCGACCCCCCATACGCCGTTAGTCAAACTTATTAATCGTTTTTAAGGATCCAATAAATGACGCCAACAGTGATTAGCCCTGCCAATCCTGCGCTACCTAGCGATGTCACTAGGCCCTGTATGTTCCCGATGACATCCACGGGTACAAATACTACATCCGGTCCAAATAGAACCTGTAGTACGATTGCGAGTCCTAATAGTGATAAAGCGACACTCGACAGACCGCCAATCCAGGACTTTATTGTTGAAACTACATTTTCTCCAGCCATTGGTAAATTACCTCCTTTGGTTGGTTTAGTTATCTCGCCCTGAGGCGAGTCTGCCGAACAACTCGGCATAGGTTAGATACTCCACATTGGGAACATCTTTCCATTCTTCTATCTCTCGATTAATCACATCTGTACCAAGAGAGTATTGATTAACTTTATAGTGTTTTATGTTAGGAAACAAATCAAATAAATCTTTATGTTGAATTATAAAATTATCAGGCGGCACTACATTGCCTGTAGATCCTACATATCCATCATCTCCTTTGTAAACATTATTAACTCTATCAGTATGAGAAAACATATCCATTCCTATTAAATATATGTCTGTTGGTTCATCCACCAAACTAGCAATTAATTGTGCGGTGGGTCCTCCAGATAAGGCTAGTGTTCCTAAGGCTAATCCATCACCCCTAATCAACCAATCCTTATAAAGCTGCAAATGCGATTCTATATATTCTTCCGGAAATGAACCGGGTCCCATATTTTTAACCTTATCTCCTTTGTTTAACCATGTAGTATAGATGCCTGCTTGAAATACTAATTCATAAGCACTTTCATCTATTAATTTACCGCCTTCTGTTTCCCTAATTTGTTTTTCATAAGCTTGAGCCCTATCTACATTAGTGCCATGCATTACAAATTCGGTACTGTCATTGCGAGAATTACTATATACATACTCCGACATATCTACAGTCGGATCACCAGTAATCATACTTGAATCGGTTAGCAGTTCGTATGCGTCCCCTGGCATGGGTCTCCAATCCCTAAACCAGCATACATTGTCTATTGGATAACCACTCCAATAGCAAGGATGCATTATTCGCTCATCAACAGCAATTAATACATCTGGTGTAAAATCTTTATATAGATTATTACACCCATAAATCTTACCATAGTCTTTCAGTTTCTCTAAATCAAATCCGATTCTAGATTCACCATTACCTATAATAAAAACTTGTTTATTATTTATCATTTTCGGTTTTTGAAGGGGCGTACCATCCTTCACCTTTAAGGATAAAGGCTGAGACTCCCAATTTCCTTCGGAGCCTAGGTTCGTTACATTCTGGGCAGTAGAGTAAAGATTCCTCTCCCATTCTTTGTAATACATCTATTATTTCAAACCCACACTTTTTACATTCATAATCAAATATTGGCATAGAATAATGACTCCCATGACACAGGAAACTTCCCCTTCGCCAAGTCATATATTTCCCATGCAACATTTCTGGTTTCTTCTTGAGTATCACCTTTACACCTCAAAGCACATACACGAGCAAACGCATACAATGAACCAGTCCAATACCATTCAGTATATGTGTTCTGTGGTAATACCATTCTCGCTTGTTCTGGTGCAACACCTACAGCTAGCATTCTTTTATAAGTTTCAACTGCATGGTCACAGGCCTTACTTACTGCTGCACCAACTCGTTCTTCACGATTTAACCATTTTATTGTTTCATCACCAGACCCTTGTTTCTTATCTATTGGTTTACTTCTCCATGTCTCTGGCTCCCAGTACTCTGGTTCGTCCTCTACATATCTTCGTGATACTTCATTCCATACCAGACCTACTTGATGTTTCACTAACTGTCGTGCCACAAAGATAGGTGCTTTAAGATGATAAGAAAGTGTTGCATGACCAAAGGGAGTCCAATGGCCATGCTTCGCAAGATATCGAATCAGTTTCTTGTCACCTTCTTTAAGCTCATAGATACCCTGATTGGGAACATGATGTCCCCAATCAGATTTTTTAGCAAACGATACTCTTGCCGCATTGACTACCGACAAATCAGTACCCATACTATCAACAAGGGTTACTTTCATTCAATCAAAGACTCCACAATGTGTTTCATTATTTTATATGGGTCTGCATTTGCAGCAGGCCTTCTATCTTCTAAATAACCACACCAATTATTATTCACAGTAACAACAGGAATGCGAATACTAGCGCCCCTATCGCTAACCCCATAGCTAAATTTTTTAATAGATTGCGTTTCATGTTTGCCGGTCAACCTCTTTGCATTATCTGAACCGTATACTTTAATCGCTTCTTTATGAGACTTACCTAACTTCTCACATATTGCTGATAGAATCTCCTCACTACCACGGTGTCTAATTTCATCATTAGAAAAGTTCGTGTGCATACCAGAACCATTCCAATCACCCGACTGTGGTTTGGGGGCATAGTTAATACTCACACCATGTTTCTCTGCAATACGTTGTAGGATGTAACGTGCCATCCACAAGTCATCGCCTGCACCAATACCTTTACCTAGTACTTGAAACTCCCACTGACCTAATGCAACTTCAGCATTTGTACCAGTAATACCAATACCAGCATTCATACAAGCTTCTGTGTGACGGTCTACAATCTCTCGACCCACTACGTTACCCTCACCTACACCACAGTAGTAATCACCTTGTGCTCGTGGCTTACCTTTCTCTGGCCAACCCAATGGGCGACCATCTTTATACATAAAATATTCTTGCTCAAAACCAAACCACCAATCATCACTCACCAAGTTCTGACAGTCTGTTCTAGTATTTGATGGATGTGGTTCATTATTAGCACTCAATACCTCACACATCACATAAGTCCCCTCTAAACCAGGACTAGTTCGTGTTGCATCTGCTCTAATACGATCAATAGTACTGTACTCTGCAACGGGATTCAATATACAATCTGAATTATCACCTGTTGCCTGTTGAGTAGACGAACCATCAAATGACCATATTTCCATATAGTCATCTACCTTTACTTTACTTCGTAGCGATTGTTCTGGCTTATAACCATCAAGCCATACATACTCCAATTTTCTCATAATTAAGTTCCTACCTTTTTAACATATTTCCAACACTCAGTTCCGGCAGGCCAATTCTGATTATCTTTTTCGTGATACCACTGCCACTCACCTTCACCATTCTCAGCCAACCAACCTTGCACACTGTCATATTGCACAACCTTCACAGCAACGTGCTCACCAGTACGCTCATTTTCAAGAACAACTTGATGTCCTCTCCGATATACCATACCTTGTTTTCCAAATGTCCTTAATTCTAACATAATAAAAAGGAGCGTGTATGCCTACGACCGAGTGCCTTTTTGTTCTTCTTTACTTTTCCATCTCATATCGTTATAAGATTTACCCCTGTACCGCTTCTGATTATAACGGTTCACTAACTCATCTGACATTTCTTGCATACGAGGTACACAAGTTTCATTAGTCCATCGGACTAATTCTGCATTATCATACTCAAGAGTTTTTATTCTCTTATCAGCTTCTTCTAACTTATACGAAAGATGAGCAATACGCCTCTTAGCTTCATCAACATAAGATTCTTTTTGTACTTCACTCATATTAACTCCTGGGTCTTATCTAATAACATCTGTTTACATTTACCCATGTCTGCCTTAACAAATGGTTCGTATCTGTTTATCAATCTACTCACCTTAGGCCATACATAAGTTTCATCAATCTCTTTATCGAATCTCTTTCTATATTGTAATAATTTTTCAAATATAACCAAAGTTTCTAAACTAATCTTTCTACCAAGATATGCCTTTAACAACTTTGGATGATTTCCTTTATCACTATTAAATATTATATCAAAGTTTTGAGCATTTGTCAATAGTTTTTCTGCGTCATTTATAAAATTATATTCTATACTTTGATTTCTAGACAACCACTCTTTCCATACCTTATCATCAAATTGAGATACCCACTCCTTACCATCAATCAAATTAGACACATAGTATTCTACAATATTAATATTTCGTCGGGCTAATCTTTTAAAAAATCTTTTATCAGTTCTCTTGTCATAACTTTCCAGACTGGCATTATGTTTACCATTGTATTTAAAATAATCGTAATGGTCTGACGTAAAGTGTAATTTAAGAGCAAGAAACTGTAAGTAAGCTTCAAAGTCTGTCATAAGTTTCAGCTAGTATATGTTGTATATCAAAATTATAAGAAATGATAGTCTTCCTATTGGTGCTTTGTATTACCGGACACCTATGTATAATAAAGGCCGGAAAAATACAAATATCTCCTTCGTCTACTTCTGGTGTAAATATCTCATCACCATTCACAAGTTCTGTTTTATTATATTCTTCATCAGCTAGTTCAACATAATAGGCACCAGTAAAATTACAATCATGTATGTGCCAATTATGACAATCATTTTGTATGTATTGTTGAAACCATAAATCTGTAAACTTAACGCCTGTTAAACCTAAATTTTCTTCTAACATACTATTAAGTTTAGACTGTATAAGTTTAACACTAAAATTCACCCAAGGTCTATTTTTATAATCAGTTGAATATTCCCAATCTACTCTATTAATAGGTGAAGTCTTAGCTTGATGGGGCATCATATCACTCATACCTTCTAGTGGTGCATTTCTCACACACTTAGCTTCATTTATCAAATTTAATAAAGTATCCTTATGTTCGTGAAGCTCAGGAAAAGGCTCCCTCAAATAAAAAGTATCAAGTTTTATTTTTGTCATTGAAATTTAGGACCTTTAATCCATATTGTCAAAGATTTTCTTTCACCCGAAACCATAGGTAATACTCTATGGCAAATATGTGACTTCAACATAAAAACTGTGCCTGGTTTAGAAAAGTCGTCAATCTGTCTTTCCAATCCATCAAATACTTGAAACTGACCACCCTCATAAGAATCCATTGAAAGATTAACTAACACTGTATGTTTAACATCAAACATAGGAGAGCCAGATGAATCTCTATGCCAACTATAATGACTTTTTTCCTCCGCAGTATAAGTATTAAAATTTAAAGATTCTTTATTATATGGACCCCATGTTATATAGCCAGTCTCTCTAGCAGCTGTGGTATAAACATCATCCATTAAATCTGAAAGTAAATGCTTTACTTTTTTATATAAAATTATTTTAACATTTATATTATTTTTTTTAGGCTGTTCTTCATATACAGCCCCATGTTCGGAAGGTTCAATTATATCATAATTATTTTCAATACATTCATTAATTTCTTTAATCTGATCTTGATTAAAGTACCCATCCCAGAAATGATAATCATTACTCATAATGGTAACTGTGATGTTTTGGGTAAATAATTTAACTTCTCAGCATCCAACTGGATCTTTTCTTTAAGACACTTATCAATCCATTTGGTGACTGCCTCGGGTTCTAACATATTTTGTTCACAGTAATATAGAATTGCTTCCATATGGGTAAGGTTCTTTGTTCTCACAAGTTCATCAACAATTACAGCAAAGCGTTTGGTTGTTACCTTTTGTTCTACCATTATATAATCCTCAAAAAAATGGGCCCGTTGAATAACAAGGTGGAACCCATACCCCGGAAGACATATTACGCAGCTAGCGCAAAATCTTCAAAGTAAACGTCATCATTGGCGTTTATGTTTTAGTGTCAGAGTCCTCAGAAACATCTTCGTCCGTACGTCGATCCTGTTTCACCCCCCTTAATTCGGTGTTCCTTTCGTCGGGAACTGTGCCCCAACCTATATGTCTACTCCATTCTTGAGGTGTGTAATACCAATCTCTAGGTCTATCTGAAACTCCGTGAACATTACGTCCGCCGAGCCCAGGTCCTCTCCGTTCAGGCATATCTGCCCACGTTTCATATTTGGTGGAGGTGGCCGGTATTGCACCGGCGTCCGTCCCGTCTACTAATGAATCGTCATCAGTCTCTTTCACACTTTTATTTATCTAAATCAAGATTCAGATAAAATTCTTCCATTACCTCCTCTAACAGTGGTAAATAATCAGCTACTTTCTTTTCAAAAATCTGTACTGTACCATTCTCGGCTACCATCATAATAACAATATTCTCTATTGCCATACCTGTATGTTCTTCAAACATCGTAGCATATGCAGCACACTGAATAAAGTAATCTTCAATCCACTCCTCTTTCTTTTCAGTAGTGGTAGTCTTAAAGTCTACTATAGACAGTTCACCTTCGTACTCACCTATAAAGTCACAACGTCCAGCCACCTTATACTTCGGTGAGTGCATAGTCTGCTCTTGCATAACGACCTTTGTGATCTTGGTGTTCAAGCTTTCCTTCAGCTCACCAAACATATGCCAAGCCAAAAAGTGCTCAGACTTCATATCACTGATGTCACTATTCTTCAAATAGGTTTCAACTATGTTATGAAACACAGTCCCCCTACGAGCAGCTTTACCAGAAACAATACGAGCTTGTTCCTCACCAATACGATCACGCCACTTCTGCAAACCTTCTTGCTTACCAGGACGTTTACCTAGTACCGTTGTGATACTAGGATATTTTAAACCATCAGGTGCTTCATAAAACCTCATCCCATGAAGTTTATGTACAGGCAACTCCGGGAACGGTTCATAACCATTTGTGTGTATAAATTCCATAATATATTACCAAGTATAATTAACCTTAAACATTAATGCAGTATTTCTGTAGTCTCCCATGTCAACTGAACGAGTTATATTTGTTCCATGTCTATCATCATAAGACACACTCATCGTACCACCAACAGGCTGTAAGTCTTGACTCACTGTAAACTGCCAATTCAAGTTCTTCTTCACTTCACCCCTTAAACCAGCCTCAAAAGCCAAAGACGGAACTGTATCTGACATATTCATAATACTTCTTCCACCCTTACCTTTAGATAGTGCCATTGTTGTTGACCCAAAAAACATACCATAATCTTTTGATACTGTACTAGCTATTGTATCATACTTTCCCACTCCTGTCGAGCCTAAAAACCCATTTTCTTTAATAAAAGTTAAAGTCAACCAATCTTCTGGCTTATATTGTGCCGCAGTACTAGAATCTGAATACATTACACCCACTTTATCAGTAGATATAAATGCACCATCATCCAACATAGACAGTACTGGGTTGTTATCAAAGCCCATAGTTCGACCACGGCCTACTGACACACCATCAACATCTACTTTAAAATTAGGTCGATCACCATTCACCATCTGCATAGATATAGACTCACTCAAATTCATATAGTCAGTTACTACCGAACTATGTGGTGAGTAATTTGCAGCATTAGTTTTATAATCTCTACCATATCGGTCAAAGAATACTACATCTAAATCACTAGCAGAATGTATCAAAGCTTTACTAGCCTTCATTCTCCTTAACACTTTACGTCTACCATTCACCTCAACAGCAAAATAACTACGATCTCCACGGCTATCAAACCAGATACCATCACCCGGAGTACCAATAATATCTCCAGGCACCCACGGATCATCTTCATCTATACCA
>VTLG01014150.1_pt1 | contig 18571 bp, 25 predicted proteins | sample 4694571 | NCBI WGS metagenome assembly VTLG01 (sample SAMN12604809, study PRJNA352737) | marine metagenome | biome: ENVO:00000447; feature: ENVO:00000209|ENVO:00000569|ENVO:01000036; material: ENVO:00002151; isolation source: viral sequences binned using virsorter ... | reverse complement strand
GTAACTTCCAGGTTCCATTTACCACGACCAACTTTAAACTCTTCAATTTTCTTAGTAACAGTCTGATAAGCAATATCATTCATTGCACAGAAACCCTTCACATCAGCTGCAGTGAATTCCTTTCCGTAGTTTGCTTTCAGACCTTCAATTATTTCTTCACGAGTCATTTTAATTTCAAATGGTTTGTAGGTCATAATGTTGTTTTTCAATGACCTTAGTATAGAGCAAAAAGGGGGTCATAAAACCCCCTGTAACTAATTATTGATATTTCTTAACACTTGCTTCCCACTCCTGTAAAGACGATGAACAATCAGGTGGTTCCGGGTCTTTATAACCCTTCATCTTCTTCCACTTATTATGCAATGCACCCATCATCCAAGACTGAGCTAGACTCTTGGGACCATTCTCCAAGAGATCTAACTCATACCTACTAGAAGTGTACCCTTTGTACTCTTCTCTCCAATTGGAATCATCATAAGGTTTGTTTGTCATTTTTCGTAAGTAAAGGTCTTTCCTTTAATCTTAGTATCACCTTCAGGTGAAGATCTACCTGGTCTCATTTTACCGACACCAGCTCTTTTAACTTCTTTACCTTGACTATCTTTACCAAGTCCACCTTTTCTCGTTGCTGTTAGTGTACCAGTTTTTTTAGTCTGTGTCAAAACAGCATCTTGACCGTACTTCTTACCAAGTGCTTTTATTGCTTTCTTAAACTTCCTCTTACCCTTTTTACCCGCAGTGACAACATGACTACGCTCTTTAACTTTCTTTTCATCCTTTGTTCCAGGATTCTCAGTCCATCTTCCTGTTACCTTAGTAGCACCAGGAAGACCCTTACCTTTAATGTCACGATCTAATTGCTTAGCCCGTGCTTTATTCTCTTTGGATGATTTGTCACCACGACTTCCAGAAAGGATTGCCATTCCTCCCTTATCAGATTTGGATTTAATACGGCTTAGACTGCTCTCATCTAACTGAGAACATTCTACCATAAATTCTGAGAAAGTCTTCATCGTTGTGACAGTTAGTTAACTTATTCGTTAGGACCGTATCCTTCAAGGGTTTGTAAGAACATATTAGCATTAAAATTAGGATTCTCAACTAGGAATTCATCCAAATCAACCCAGTTAACACACTTATCACATACTGCAACAGGTTGATCAGTTCCAGTTCTTCCAACAGTTCCACACTTTGTTCCACCAATACATCCCTGAACCTTTCCATCCTTGCATCTAAATGCTGAACCATCTCTTGTCCACTCTGGGAAAGAAGCAACAGGATTAGATCCTAATAAAGGATGCTTAGGTTCTTCAGGTCCTCCACCAAGACTACTAATAAGTCCTCCACCAACTATACCTACTGCAACAGCAATGGCTAGTTTAACCTTATTGTTCATTTAATTATTACATCTGTCTTATTTATTTCTTCTGCATTTCCTCTATAAAATTCTACGATTTTTCTTAAGAAAACAAGCTCTTGCTTAAGATCCTGATTCTCTTCTTCTAATTGTTCAATGTGGTCTTCGTAAATTGTGTACATACTAATCAGAAGTGTCGTCAGAAGTATTTACGGATTTAATGTTCTCTTCAACATTATATCCTTTACGTTTCTTCCAATCACTATACATTCCTCCATAAACCATACCTTCATGTGATTTAATTTCACCACCATCCAAGAGTTCTAATTGTCTCTTAGTAAGAAGACCTTGCATCATCTCCTTATATTCTTTCTCCCAATTTGGAATTTCTTTAGTCCATTCCGCAATCATTTCTTTTTCCTCCTAGGAACTTGAATAGTCCATGACCCACCATCTAAATCAACCATCTCAAAATTCTCCTCAAAATATTTCTTTCTTTCTTTTGCTTCCTTTTCCCTTCTAACTAATTCAGCTTCACGTCCTGGTTTAGGTTGAGTGTCTCCATACTGAGGGATAGTGAATCCAAACTCTCTACACTCTTCTGAATCTGCCAAATCAATATTACACTCTTCTGCATACTCCCAGATAGCAGTATCAACCTGCCCAAAGAGAGAATCAAAAGTCATTCTCTTTCTCAAATCATTTGCAATATTATCTACATGCTCATCTGCTAGGTCTACTCCACATGGTCTTGCTTTGACCAAACTATTCAGATTGATAACAATCTTACAGTCATTGTAAATACACATAATTAAGCCACCAATGAGATAAATTCGCCAAGAACCTTTTTATTAAGTTTCTTAGTCTTTAGAGATTTCACAAATGCTCTTTTAATTTGGGCTTTGGTTGCATCATCATCAACATCAAACTCAGTTTCTTGAGAAAGTGCTGTCCCAGAAATACCAAAGTAAGCATCATACCCGGAGTTTTTAATAGTAAAACTCTTATTCTTCCTCCAGTCATTTGACATTGTAGCATCTCCATCCCAATTATACAACCTCATAAATGAATTTGCATCACGATTAGCAAGAACTCTAATGCCAATGAAATTAGTAGAAGGTAACCTATCCTTTAGATTAGTAAGAAGCATATCAGTAAAATGATGATACCCATAATCTACTCTATAAGTCTTACCTAACTTACGATCTCTTAAAAATGTACGATCTGGATGACAACTACGTATTCCAAGATAAGGTTCATTTTCCCAATGACGCTGAACATTAACACGATAAGGAAGTTGATGTGCTTCACCATCAGTTAGTATAACACACTGAACTTTTTCTACACCATTATCTTTTTGGAATTTTGGAAGAAGTTGATGAAGACAAACCAATGTTTCGTTAAGAGGAGTTCCTGAAAGAACTAATCTTCGAGGATAAGTATACATCGATGCCACTCTAAAGCAATGAGAAATACGCCAGATGTTTATCATTTGAGACTCTAATGTCTTAACATTTACCTTACTGCTAAACAAATTCAGCAAATTAAATTCTTCCTGAATATGTAATACACCTTCTCTTTCTTCGTAGTTAATAGATTTACTTTCACGATACTCACTACCATTCCACTCTTGAGTGAAAGCATAAACCTCAAAAGGAATCTGAACTTTTTTACAGAACCAGATAAGATTATAAAGTTGCTTGAGGGTATCCTGCAAAACATATTGCATGGATCCTGACCAATCTAGTATAAAGACTAATCCATGGTTCTTCCCGTCAGGAAGGACAGTAACTCTCTTAAATAAATCTTCATTAAATCTATATGTCTGAAGCTTCGTTGTATCGAGAACCCCAGTGCGACTTGTAGAACTACGAGCATACGCACTAGCTGATTTTTTACACTCAAATTCTTTGACAAGATAACTTACCTCCTTTTGTGCCTCTCTTTTAAACTGTACATAATCAGCATCTACCTCATCAAATTTAATAGAAAAAGGAAGTTCACTATCTTCCCACCTTTTATTTTGAGATTTCCAATCTTCATCAATATAGTCATGAATTTCTTCATTACTAACAATTATATCATCTAACTTAACCTTTGGAATTTCTACATATACATTTTCTACTACGTGCTTATCATTAATAAGATCCTTCAGTTTACTCTCTAATGCATCAGCAGTTTTAACATCCAGACCATCTATAGAAGAATCAATATCATCCACCCAATCATCGCCAGGAGTACTACTGCTCCTATCTTCCACAGGAGAACTGCTATCAGTGTCAGAAACGGGAGACTCACTATCAACAGTGCTGCCAGTGTCAATATTCCCAAGACCTTCAAGGTCTTGCTTAAAATCCAATTCAGCTTTCTGTTCCTTTTCTTTGGAGTCTCTTTCCTGCTCCTGCTTGCAGAAATTATATAACGCTTCTGCTGCGAATAAGGTTTCAGTAAACGTTTCGGCATTTTGGATTAGATCGATAATCGGTTTTTCAGAAGGCGAAAAAGCCACAGGAAGGAACGAACCCACCTTAAAGTATAAATTAGCCCGATCAGCAAGATTAAGATTATCAATATTTTCACCTTTTATCTCAAAATAATCTTGCCCATGAAGCTCATTATATCCTCTATAGAAACTTTTTGCAAGTCCCATATATTTACGTTTCATCAACTTTTCAATTCGAGCATCCTCTACCACATTTACAAACTGATGAGGAATATCATGTTCTAGGAACCAATCTTCATCAGGAGTAAAGAGTGCATGTCCCACCTCATGACCGACAAGCATGTCATATACATAACGACTTGCCTTCTCCCAAAGAGGAAGAGTCAAGACACGACTACGAACATCAAACTGAGCACACTCTACTCTCTTATGCTCTACTATTATGTCCTCAGTAGCAAGCAACTTTGCTAGTTGTGCTTTGATTTCTTGCTGAACTGCCATCTGTGTTTTCGTTTGATATACCCATGATACTAGAAGACCCACGCTTCTGGTGGGTCATATAACGCTTCTTAATAATCTGTAGCCTTTCTCGTGCTTGACGCAAGGCTTGGGGTTTCAGCTTCCTCTTCGGGGGTTTACCCGAATTATGCTGCCAGTTCGGGGTAGAGTTGCTCAATGTCCTTCTCGTAAAGGGATCGTATATTATCTATAAGCTTAGGTGTTGGTATAAGCTTATCACCCGCAAAGGAGTGTTCATCGTACTGTACATCCTGCCTAATGGTTATGTCAATTCCTATTATGCCACTTAACCATGCGGCAAAGTCATCTCCCAATCCATCCTCAAATCTCCATATATGAGTATCATCTGTAATAAAATCTAATTGAGGTGTATGCCATGTAAAAGGATAGTCAGTTAAAATGGTCTTAAATTTCTCCGGATCTTCCATCCTTTCCTGGATATCATCATTAAATAACTTCTTGTTTATATCAAAATACTTATTGATAAACATGGATCCGGAAATGAATCTCTTAATAGGATCTCTAATAACAGTGATATGAGGAACTCCTTCTACATCTAAATGCTTCTCATATAACTCCCTAGTAAAATGTGCAATCTCTACACCTTCTACTTGTCCATATAGATTATTAACAGTTACTCTCTTTTGTCCCCATGCAGGTTTCTCTTTATAATCATCCCATACAAAATCATTAAGTTGGATAAGGTTCTGTTCTATAAATCTCCCACCAGTCCGAGGAATATGAATGAAATGAATTCTCTTTCCGGAAGGATGCTTAAATGTTGCCATAGAATCTTTCCATATCCTCCTTATAATACTCTTTAATATTCTCTATGAGTTTAGGAGTTCTCTTAAGCTTAAAACTACCCTCAAACTTATTCATAGGATACTCTGCATACTTATCAATATCAAAAGGAACTTGTAGTTTCTCACTCATCCAATATCCAAAATCTGTTCCCAATCCATCCTCAAACATCCATACATGAGTAGTATCAGTAATAAAATCTAATTGAGGTCTCCACCAATTAAGGGTTTCTGAATGAGGAAAATTGTCAATAACATTAGCAAAATCCTCTTCTAATTTCTCTTGTATATCTGGTTTGTATATCTGCATCAAATAAGTAGATGCTGAAAAGAATTTATCAACAGGATTTCTAACTACAGCAATCTGTTCTATATGATCTATATCACAATACTTTTCATATAGATCTCTATGGAAATGAGCAATCTCACAATCCTCAATAAAAGAATGTTGATAATGAGGAATACCATATTGATCAATTGGTTCTACTTCCCATCCATTCTTTTCTAAATTAACCTCAATAAATCTCCCACCTGTCCTAGGGATATGAACAAAAAGAAATCTCTTTCCAGAAGAATGCTTATACGTTGCCATCCTCACCCCACTTTTCTGCGTCAGCAGTACTCATCCCACCACATACAGTATATTCATCATGTCCACCAGGTTCATTTAGAACAGCAGGGTTACCTCCCTTCTGGACACAAGTAGTAGTATTAACTCCAACATTCTCAGTCATTCTTCTTCAACGTATCCCGTATATTAATTGTTGGGAACCATCCCAATTGACTCAAAACAGTTGTATCAGCACATAGACTATCTGGTTCTCCTGGAGTATCTTCCTTTACAGGCAAATCTCTACCCATCGACTTTGCTATATCCATCACAGGAATTGTTTCTCCTATACCAACGTCAACAGTCCCAGTGTAAGTACTAGGCATTAAATAACAAATTGCTCTTACAACATCCTTAACATGAATATAATCTCTTTCATGTTTAGTAATATATTTGGCAGTATCCTCCTGAAGCATTCTGTATAACATATCAGGTCTACTACCTTCCTGAGCCCATACATTAAAGAAACGCATTCCTACACTATTTGGAGGTGCCATTAATTCATTTGCTTTTTTAGTAATAGCATAAGGGTTCATCCACCAACCATGTGCTCCTGCAGAACTAGCATATAATAGTCTAACATTATTCTTCCTACAATAATCAAATATAGGTTTAGACTTCTCTACATTATTCTCCCAGAACTTCTCAGGGTTATCTATACTATCCCTCAGAGCAGCAAATGCAGCAAGATGAATAATCACATCATAATGCCCAGCAAACATCCCCTCAGGTCCTTGGAAGTCCCCTATATCATCCGGGAAATCCATACCATCAACAAGTTCACCATATCCACCCCAATGTCTAAGATAATGATAAACGTGACCACCAATAAAACCTTTATGGCCAGTAACTAAAATTTTCATGATGCAACTCTACTAAATCCTTTAACTTTCTCAAATCTCATTACATTCTCAAATTTATCATGCATATCAGTCTTGTGAGATATCACAAAGATGTTAGCATCCTTGATAACGAAACGAATAATCTTAAGGAACTCATCAGTTCCATATCCATCCAATGAACTATCAAACACCTCATCCATAATAAGAAGATTAGTATTGACAGAATTCTTCATTCTAGCAACTTCTCTCCAAGTAAACAAGAGGGCTAGATCGATCCGCATTTTCTCACCTTCTGAAAAAGAAGCATAAGAAAAATCCTCATGAATTGGGGACTGCACGGTTTCGTTAAACTCATCATCAAGAGTAAAGTTAATGTAAAAATCCATCATCTGTAGATAACGGTTTACTTGCTGATTTATCAGCGGTAAATACTTCTTGATGATTTTAGATTTAACTCCACCGTCTCTAAGCAAACTATACGAAAAATCGTAATAGTTTATCGTGTCCTTACGTGAAGATAGGTCGTCGTATGTAGTTTTTAAATTGTCCTGAAAGGTTGCTAACTTGTCATGCTCAGTATTTCTATTTGCAAGTTGTTCGGTAACTCTTTGAATTTCCGATTCCAAATCCCTGATTTGTCGTTGACACCCAGAGATGCGAGTATTGTTTTTAGAAATGCCATGCGTTAGTTTAGTAATCTCCTTTGATAGGTCAGTGAATTGATGCTCTCGCTCTTCTTCGTTTTTAATTGCTTCTTCTAGTTCTTTATAACCAGATTGCAACTCTTTAGCTTTAGATTGAGCATCGCTAATCTTATTTATTCTGAAGTCTTCATCGATTGGTTGAGTACATGTAGGACATGTTACATTATCTGTGAAGAACTTATGCTCTTTCGTAATCGTTGCTACCTTATTAGAAATCTTACCCCTTAAACCACCAAGTTTGCGTAACTTTTCTGTAGCACCTGTTACTTTCTCCTGCTCTTTTACAAGATCAGAAATGTTAGAATTTGTTAACTCATTATGCTCTATGTGAGTATCAACCTCAACCTGGAGAACTTTAATCTTATTATTCTTTCCATCTATATTTTCCTTACTTTGCAGTTCTAACTCTTGAATAAATTTTTCCTGCATCGTAATCTTATCATTCAGATTATCTTTCTTAAGAGAAAGAACTTTAATATCTTCTTTAATTGTACGAATCTTCTCCTTAATAAGATTATTCATCGAAGAAAAGATCTTAATATCCAATAAATCTTCAATAACTTCTCTCCGATGATTAGCAGTTAATTGCATAAAGGGAACAAATGTACTAGATCCCAAAATAACGATTTGAGTAAAAGACTTATAATTCATCTTTAATACATTCTGCTCTAACCATTTCTGCTGATCATTAACGTTAGCAAATTGATTTAAGCAATTACCATCTCTCCATATCTCAAATAAATTAGGTTTTATTCCTCTTACAACTTTCCACTGGGTTACACCAATAGAAAACTCTACTTCTACTTTACAGTCCTTTTCATTAGTAGAGTTGATTAACTGTGGTTTATTAATCTTTCTAAAAGGCTTACCAAATAAACCAAATGTTAATGCATCTAGTACTGTACTCTTTCCTGCACCATTCGTACCAATAACTAAATTGGTGGAATGTTCAGTAAGTTCTATCTCAATATATTGATTACCCGTTGAAAGAAAATTCTTCCATCGAATCTTCTCAAATAAAATCATGCTTAGTGTCTGGAGGAATTACAATGTCATTAGAGGTAATAACTGCATAGTTATACCCATGAGTTTCGCAAGTTCTAATCATTACTTCATCTTCAACTTCAAGTACATGCATTTCTGGATAATCCTTATCTTCTAACATCATGGCATAACGAACGGCATCATCTTCATCCTGAAACAAATAAAGGATCTGATCACCCTCTTCATCAGGTACAGAATATGCTCCCTCCTTTTCTTTACCAGCAATAGTTAGAATAAACATTAAACTAACTCACATGCTTCCTGGTAAATCTCTTGTAACATCTTAGATACAACAGATTTATCAAGAGTTATATCCGCCTCCTCAATATACCTATTAAGGATGGACATGGTATCCTCAGATTCAAATGCTTCATCACCGTCCTTAAAATACCATCCACCGAAATCAAAATTCTCAACAATCTTAATTTCAGCTACATTGGAATTATACAGCTTATCGACAAATTTTTCAAATTTCTTCGTATCAGTCTTTTTACGGACAATAACTTTTACAATCTTATTCTCATATTCTCTAGTATCAAAAGTCTGATAGTTAGTATCCTCATAGAAGATTTTGTAAAACATCCTATATGGATTATTAATAGGAGTATGTTCTAAAGTTTCAGTATCAAAAATATGGAAACCTCTAGTATTCTCACAGTCATTCCAAAACATCTCATAAGGATTACCCAAGTAATAAATCCCATCCCTATCAGATCTAATATGAAAATGTCCAGAGAAAACACGCTTAAATCTCTCAAAAACTGTTGAGTCAGTACCATGCTCCATAATATGTCCTTGAGTTGCACTAAAACCATTGAGTTCTAAGTGACCCATTACAACATCACATTTACTTTTCTCAAGCATCTTAAATGTTTTTTCTTTATTCTCTTCACAAATCCAAGGTACAAGAAGAATTCCTAAATTATCTATTTTTATCTCTGTTGGATCTGAATATATTTTTACATTCTTATATTCTCTCAACAATAAATCTATAGCATTTACTTCATTCGTATTCTTATAATATGCTGTATGATTACCTACAATCGTATGGATCGTATATTTTTTTAATTTATCGTAATAGTTATTCTTTGCCCAGGATAAAGCCGAAAAGTCGATACCTTTACGGCTATCGAAGGTATCGCCCATATCAACAATGGTAGTAATACCTTCTGCTTCAATAGTCGGAAAAAATACATCATTATAAAACCTCAAGAAATAATCATGAAATAGTTTAGAATTTTTTCTAGCACCAAAGTGCTGGTCTGTAATTATTGCTATCTTCATATTACATTCGGAACACTAAAGTTACCGGATAGAGTGATGCGAGTATCTTTATATCTATGCTTAGGAACATGATGTTTTAAATACGCTGGAAAAGCGACAAACCTTCCTTCTTTAGGTCGAACTTTTTTTCCACTATCAGTAAAAACTAAAGGAGGATGATACCACTTTGCTTTTACAAAATAAGCAAAGCTATAATGATGTGGTTTATGACAATGAGATTGAGCAAAGTCACCCTTCTCATAAACATTTGCCCAAAAATTTCCACATTTTAAAAGATCTCTACTACCACCAGAAACGCTTCCTGGTTTATAATATCTTTCTATCTCCTCCCGCACAAATCCTTTAAGATTTCTAAAAGTAATATTATCTGGCTCCCACTCCCATTCTGTATGAATAGATGCTTTCACATTACTCTTATCCTGCGGTATAGGATTGCAATGATTTAAACAAGAAAGAACTTGCTCTTTTACCTTATCGGCAAATTGATAATCCCCAACAAGAACTTCAGCATTATGCGTGACTTTCATCAGTTACGTAACTTGGAATGCACCGCGTCTTTGATCTGATTATAGTCTGAATAAGTAGATCCGTCAATCTGGTTATTATCATCAAAAACTTCTGAATAACCAGACTTTTCTAGGATCTTATTTTTAATTTCTAACTGGCGTTTTTCTCTTTGTATTCTCCGGAGAAACGCATAATGTATAATCTGCGTAAAGTAAGCAAAAGGATTTTGGGATTTCTCAGGATTAAAATTATGTATGTACTGAACGCAATTTTCGATTCCATCAGAGATCATGTCCTCCTTAAACATGTAGTTAACAAAGTTGGGTTTAAAAGATAAATGATTGGCGATCTTTAAAAAACACTCACCAATATAACGAGGGATTACTGGTTTAGGTCTATCCCGAATTTTTGCAATATCAACATCCTCACGATACTTTATCAAAGCAGCAAGGAACTCCTTGTTATTAACATAATGTTCAGACCTTTTTCTTCTCGGCATAGTTCCCGCCTTTATTACCATGAGTCTTTATCACTACTATGTATTATTATAGCATTTCCACATATGCTTGACAAGTTTTAAATATCGAGTAGAATAACCTTTGTCAGGGTTGATCGGGAGAGCTCTTAGGTTCTTTAGGATTTTGTTTAAATATTTTTTCTAAATTCTCTTTAGCATCTCTTACAGTAGAAATATATCCCATCTTTCGATTTAACTTTGCTTGATTCGCCTGGTCTCTTTGCGAATCTCTGCAGAAGTTTTGATACATCATAATCATTTCTATATCATTTGATTCAGATAATGTAAGAACATCTGAAAGATTAATAATAAACATATCTTCACGAGTTGTTTTTAACCAGGGTTCTACTTTATATCCTACTATTCCTGCTTTTGCTTTAACTTCACTAACACAAATTGGATTATGAACGATGAGCATTGTCCTATTTTCTTCCTCGGACGCAGCAACTTTTGCAAATACTTCTTCGCCTGATTTAAATTTTATTGTTGCATAAAAATCATCTTCGATTGACATAATTTTATTTTCCTCTTAATTGTATGCTGATTATTTCATAATTAAAATTTTCTTGGTTGTAGATCTTAATTCTTTCTATAAAATGATTGAGTGTGTAATTTCTCCTTTGGTTTTTAGTGCAATCATCTGCTATATCATATAAGATTGCTTTTACTTTGGTAGAGCTTTTTCTAAGTACTCGTCCAATGCTTTGAAGATTTCTAACTCTCGATTTTGACGGTGAGGCAAAGATAACATTATGGAGCTTCTTAATATTAATACCAGTACTAAAGGTTCCATACGAGGCAACGATGATGGCATTTTCCTCCTTTTCGGTAATTTCCCTTACGGATTCTCTTTCCTCAGCATCAACACCACCGTGTACAAAGAATACTTTACGATCACTTTGCTTATTTGTATTTATCAAATCATATAAGACCTGACCATGAGTTTCTACTCTACTGTATAATATAAGACTATTTCCCTTTAAATCTAATGCTAAATTTCTTATGAATTTATTTCTTTGTTCATGACTAATGAGATATTCTATTTCGTCCTGGTAAGTCTCAAATTTTTGAGGAAGGTGTTTGAGAACTAAACATTGTATGTCTAATCGAGCAAGGTGTCCTGCATCTTGTAAATCTTTTGTATTGGTAATTTTATAAGAAGGTCCAAACAATCCTTCTAATACCCACTTATGTGTCTGTGTACCATCCAGTGTACCAGTCAATCCAAACCTATACTTAGCATGGTGCAATTTTGTCATTATAGATACTAGTGACTTACTTTTAAATAAGTGAGCCTCATCCCCAATGACTACATTATAATCCTCAAAAAAAGTTCTATCTAACTTATAGACTGATTGCCAGGTTGTAATAGTAACGGGGTATTCATTGGTCCTTTCCTTTCCTGCGTATATACGGTGACAGTATGACTCAGAATCCCAACCATAATCCTGAAAGTCTTTATACATCTGTTCTACGAGAGATGTCGTTGGAACAACTAGCAAGATTTTTTGACCTTTCTCTACATAATATCTTACAAGAGAATAAATTATCAAGGATTTGCCTGAAGCAGTGGGTGATATCAATAGCTTTCTATTATGTTTTAGAGCATCATATACTCCCTCAATTTGATACTTCCTTGGGGGATGAGAGCATATGGAAGTCATATAATCCTTAACACCTTCATATGATATTCCCTCATTAACTTCAAAGGGAGTACCATAGTATTCATTATCTATAAACTTGTAACTATATCCTCTTCTCTCACAAAAAGAAACAATCCTATCCAATAATCCGATATAGATCCTTTTAGATCTCATATCAAATAAATGTATTTCTCCATTCCAATTACGTTTTCGGTATTGAGGCATGAACTTAGCACCCTCTACCTCAAAAGTAAAATAATCTCTCAACTCATACTCAATATGAGGTTGATTTGTATCTACTCTTAAAAATACCTCATTCGCTTTGGATATAACAAGATTGGTAGAAGTGTCAATCACCTATCCCATGCATCTATTAATATTTATTAACGCTTGTCAACTAGTTCTTACTAAATCCAAAGCCATACTATACCTTTTAAATCGAAAAGGTGAAGTAGGAGGACGATGATATAAATTTGCAGGAAATAATAATAAACTATTTTGCGGTGCTCTCATAAAACCATCTTTAAATAAAGTTCCACTATCAACAAAAGGAAGAGTTTTCATATAATATACACATGACCATTCCGCTGGAATATGATTATGCCATAAACCATCTTCCTTTTTACCACTAGTACAATTTATCCATACCCTCTTAAGAACTAAACTCTGACGTAATGTATTGGCAGATGCCAATAATATTTTATTAATAGGATCTGTAAAACAAGGAATATTATATATTTGCTCCTGGGTTTGTTTAGCTGGAAACGTTATATCAATTCCATACTTTTTTGATAATTCCTTACCACTTAAAAGATATGGTTCACAATCCTTTATAAGTTTTTTTCTTTCCTTATTGGTTAATATATTTTTTACTATATGTTTCACTAACCTAATCCAGATTGAAATCTCATAAACTCTATTGCATTCTTAATCTGGAATGTTCTATTCTGTATAACTTTAAGGATGCTTTCGATATAAGCAAGCATTGTATCATAATAATCAATCTTTAAAGATGTATTAGATAACTTTTCATCTGCATCCAAATACTTCTGCATAGTATCCTTATCCCTTATCTTTTTAGGAAAAGGATTTTCTACATATACTTCTGGGTCTGCTTTCCCACTAAAATACTCATACCGTTCATGACGGATGTTCTTCCTTTGCTGTTCTGCTTTCTTTCTCAGAAGGAATATATTATTATATAATTCAAAATATTTTGCATGTAGAGAGGGGATATTTAATGACTCTTCATGTAGATTATCTCGGTCTATCTTTGAATCTTTCTCCCACATCTCTTGAAGTTTATCAAGAGTAATACTCATAAAGGATTGTTTTCTAAATCAGTAAGTCCGTATATAGTATACTTGAAAGATACGTCGGCTGTAAAGTATTCTATATCTGTATCTGTAGCATCAAAACTTAGAGTTGTCAAGGAGTAAGGAAATAGATCTTTAAATACTACTTGGAATTGTGGAACTAAATTGCTACTAAGAATTTGTAGTGTTCCGTCTGAATATATTTTATCACCACTTCTAGCAAATTGTCCAAATCCACCACCCCTAAACATAGGATCACTTTTTTCTAACTCATCAAATTCTAATAGAGTATCTGGAAAACCCAAACCACGAATCCAATTCTGAATCTCCATATAATTACCAAGATCCTCATCAACTAAGAATCTTAGATTTAAATCACCAAACTCAATCTTATCACCAGGAACTGGAATATTCTTTAAGTAAGTAGGTTGCTCTGCTATACCTAGAGTTAGATCTGGTATATTTGCTTGATTGCAAAAGAAAGCAACTTTAGGTACTCTTTTCAATGCAAATTTAAACCCAACTGGAGATAGAAAATTTCTATTCTCAATTGGAGTTCCTGGTCTAGGTGCTGGCGAATTGCGAGTTGCCATTATTCACTTACAACTGTTGCACCAGTAAATCCACCATTCTTACCATCTGGATTGGCAATCATAGCATTAGCTGCTGATTGGGTATAGGTTGCTTTCTCTGAACTATCTTGAGTCCATGTAGCATCACCTTTATAAAATACATCACCAGAAACTAGAATTGCTGGTTTTTTAATGTAATATGCCATGTTTCTAAGTTTTTAATTATTTAGTCTTGTTCACGTATATCATCATGAAGTCTTTCTGTAGCATCTCTCTTAATCTGCTCTTCTAATTTAGTTTTAGCTGCTTTAATACCCGCAAGTCTTACTTCCAATGTATCTTCCCAACGACTATACATTTTTAGTTGCCAATCACGGTATTCTTTAAGAGTTTTTCTTACCTTACACAACATGGGTCGTAATAGATCTTTACAATTTTATTTAGATAAAAAAAGAGGGGTGTTAACCCTCTTATGTTCCAAATTCTTCATTTAGATTATCAAACTTTGATGGTAGATCCATATCTTCCCATAGTATTGATTTATCTTCATCCTCACCATCAATTTGAGGCATAAAGTGAATTTCTAATTTATAATCACTTGGGTTCTTACAATTCTCTTCATAATTTTTTGGTAATGCATCCTTGAACTTAATAGTGACACTATTTTTAGTATCATAAAAATACTTTCTGAAGTGTTTCTTAAATTTATTTCTAGAAGCTATAACATTTGGAGCATGTGCAGCATCAAATTTGTTTGCCTTTTTACACCATAACAAGACCTTTAATATTTTGGGTTCCAAAAGTTCCCCGGTAACTGTTGGTTGGTTCCTTGCTTCATTATCAAGTTGGTATATCCATTGAGATATTTTTTGATAGACAGTTCTATGGTGATCCTCAATATTGTCGAGGGCATAGACACGATACACATACTCATCATCAGTCTCATTATTATTCCAACAACCGTCCATCCAATCATCACTATCATTAATAAACTTATTTCTGTCTTGTTCTTCTACATTAAAAGTTTTTGCACCTGCACCAGGTAATGGAGTAGTGTTATAGTGATTCCAAATTCTATTTGGAAGTTTTGTAGAAACATATCCTGTTTTATCAGAAAAACGTATTCCTGCACCCATATACTTAAGTAACGTACTAATAAATTCCTTAGTCTTTAATTCTGGATGCGTACCTTCACCCCTAATTTTGTCTTCCCTATCAATAATCTCGATAATAGTATTGATGAAATGATCACCTATCGCATCATCATCTCCTTTTACTACATTTGCGATCATTCCTGCCATCTGCATGATTGATTCATCAGTAAATGATGAAATTAATGGTTCATGATCAACATAAACACGTTCATAATCAGCAACAGGAACATACTTTGCAAGTATTTTTTTATCTCTATTAAGTTCTAATATGGTTTTAACAGTATGTCTTCTATCAAAATATATACCTTTTAATAGTGGTATGAACCAGGAATGTACCCACCAACCTTCAATCAATGAACTTGCTAATGGTTCTTGTTTACATACAAATATATCTCTATATCCTCTTGGACTATTGCATGAAGGACAAATTAAAACGTTTACATCTTCCATACGTAATCCTTTTAATGATAAAAAAGGAAATCTAAAAAGAGGATCATTTTCTGCAGTTAATCCTTCTTTTTCCAGACTCTTAATTGTGAAATTAGAATCCCACTTGAATCTTTTGCCAATCATAATAGTGCTCCAGTAGTCATGGTCTAATTCAAGACCAATCAATTTATGTATCTACTATAGCATAAAAAAAAGGGATGTCAAGCGACATCCCTTTACAGATAGAAATATAAGCGTCTCGCTTACATTAGGTTCTTAACTGCAACGCGACGATAGTAGCGGTTTGCATCAACGTTAAGAGTTCCAAGTCCTTGAGTAGTACCCTCAGCAAATGGGTTAGCAACAAGACCATAACGGGTCTTAAAGCCAATTTTTGGCTGGAAGGTGTTTTCTCCGACTGCACGTACCATTTGTAGCGGAACGTAAGGACAATAGAATAGTCCAGCGTCATAAGGAGAGGATCCCTTATAACCAACAACGTAGTACTGGTTACCAGTCATTGTGTTGGCAGCTGCAATGTTAGCAGCATATGGGTCGATGTAGACGCGATACTTACCTTGCAATGTACCTGCGAAGGTGTTACCTGTGTCGTCAACGTTCAGGTTAGCATTAAGTGCTGGAGTATAATCCAGAACTCCTGCCATTGTTAGGGCTGAAGCAACGTCTGCAGAGCAGAGGATGATGTTGCCCTTCCCGCGACGAGTTCTTTGTGCGATTGCGTTAGCATCACGCTCGATCTGGAAGAGTAGTCCTTTGAACTTCTCAACTGACCATCTACCGTTGGAGTCGATGTCTAAGTCGAATATACCAGCAGTTGCGGTATTTTGGACTGCACCTTGCTCGGCGGTCTTATAGATGGTACGAATAACTTCTCTGTTGATCTCAGCGAGGATCTCAGTAGAAAGAATGTTAGCCAATTCGGCTTCTGCATTCAGACCATGGATCGCCTTGAGGTCTTGAGCGAGTTCTAATGAGTACTCAGCTTTTAGCGCACGAGACTTCGCAGTAACAGTGACTTTCTCGATTGAGAATGCCATCTGGTTGAATTCGTTGGTAGAACCATCGCCCAAGGCTTCTGCCTTGTCGGTTCTCATACCTTGACCAACGTTGTATGAAGTCTGTGAACCAGCACCACCAACAGGGTTCAGTACTGCAGGGTTTCCACCACTCTGTGATGTAGTACCCATACCTGAGTTCTTGTCAGTCCAACCAGCGGTGAGTTGTCCACCACCACCAGGTTGTCCAGAGAATGCAGAATCGACTTCGTTGTAGAAGGTCTCGGTTCCACTCTGGCTGCTGTAGCGTGAGCGCATTGCGAAGATTAGTCCAGTAGGACCAGACATTGGCTGAACACCAGCAAGGTCATAGGCGACCAAGTTAGGCATTGCACGTCTGATTAGACTAATCAATACTGGGTCGAAACCAGCAACTGGACCTGCAGCGGCTGCAGCGCCAGAGAAACCTTGTGGGTTTCCACCACTGTTAGTGGGTGCGGCTTCTGTAAGGAATGATCCGCTATTTTCAAATTGTGCGGTTTCCTTTAAAAACTTTTCTTGGTTTTCGAGCAGGACAGCGGTAACTGCTTTTCTATGATTATCCTTGATTGGATCAAGACCTTCATAGTCTAGCAATGGAGCCCACTTTTCCTGCAACTGTTCGGATTGGAACATTTGCTTAAATTAATAGGTTTACGTTAATGTTTAATTCATTTTTTGCTAATCGCTGAGACCATTTTAAGATAACTTGCCATCGAACCGGATACGGTTTCAGGTGAACTATCTACTCCTTCGGAGAGTGTCTCTGTTTTAGCAGTCGCTGGAGCAGACTTTTTAGAAGGGAAATAAGATTCCTTCAGTGTCTCCAACTTCTCACGATATTCTGCTTCACTTGCAAACTCTACACTTTCGGAAAGTGAGGCGAGCTTCTCTTTCTGAGTGTCAGCAAGACCTTCAGAAACATCGGAAAGAATTACGTCTGAAGTAGACTCAGCGAGTCTCTTGTTCAGTGCTACATTCTTCTCGATTTGCTCATTGAGCTTAGCTTCCATGTCATCTAGTTTTTCTACCATGCTCTCAAGTACATCATATTTTTCTTCAGGGATTTGTACATAATGTTCTTCAAAAAGACTCTTAAGACCAGTCATAAAGGACTCAGTGAGTTCTTCTTTAAGACCGCCTTGTACTGCGAGTTGATTCTCAGTGAACCATTCGTCAGCAACATACTCAAGATAGGAATCAACACGCTCATTTAGAGCAACCTTGACTTCCTCAACTTCTTCGACGAGTTTTGAGTCATATTCTGACTGCAGAACTTCCTTGATTTGAGTAACCTTACCTTTAATGGCAGTCTCAAGGATAGTTTTTGCTTTTTCCTTAAACTCTTCGGAAAGCTCTTCACCTGCAATTAAAGCATTAACATCTTCTTCGATGCTAATTTCTTCGTACTCAGGTGCTTCATTAACTACTTCTTCTTCAGTAGTCTCAGCAACAACTTGCTCTTCTTCCTTTACAGGCTCTTCAGATACAACTTCTTGCTCATCAGTGATTTCAACTTCGTCACCAGACTTTATAGAATGCGCTGGCTTACGGTTAGTGACAACATCGCTTACCTGCTTAAGGCTTCCTGCTGGATCCTTAAGTTTCGCAGAATCGTTAGTAGGACTGTAATTATCTACAGTTGGTCCACCAAGATCCTCGAAAGGTGGTGTATTACCAGGAGTTTTTACTCCAGATGCGTTGCTTCCTTCTTTTGGTAGGGAGTCTCCTTTAGCTGCGTTTGCATTAACCGCAGTCTTGGACTCTGGAGG
>VTLG01008935.1_pt1 | contig 18575 bp, 9 predicted proteins | sample 4694571 | NCBI WGS metagenome assembly VTLG01 (sample SAMN12604809, study PRJNA352737) | marine metagenome | biome: ENVO:00000447; feature: ENVO:00000209|ENVO:00000569|ENVO:01000036; material: ENVO:00002151; isolation source: viral sequences binned using virsorter ... | reverse complement strand
GTCGAGCTTATTGCTGGTGCTGCTACAGGTTCATCAGGTAACGCTGCATTCTAATGCGTACAGATACGGAGGGCTTCGGTCCTCCTTTTTTTATTTATAATTATGCCTTTTCCAACCACAAATGCTAACAAAGAACTACCCGCAATAAACCAGATATTATCCACATGTGGGCAGGCTCCTGTAACCACCCTAGACCAAACCAACCCGGACGTTGCGATTGCCTATGCTACGTTGTTACAGGTGACTCGTGAAGTTCAAGCTGAGGGCTGGACATATAACAGTGAGTTTCATGTTCTATTTCCTATAGATAGCAACAACGAGATCCCTATTGCAAATAATATATTACAACTCAAACTAACTAAAAATGCTGCTAATATGCAATATGATGCAGTACGTCGACAAGGTAAACTATACGACAGAATACACCACAGATACACATGGGAAGATCATCCTGATGGTGTCGAATGTGATGTTATATGGGAGTTTGATTGGATAGATTTACCAGAACCTATACAAAATAGTATTGTAGCTAGAGCTGCTGCTATTGTATCTCAGAGAATTGTTGGAGATACAGCACAGTATGAAATGTTACAACAACAAGAAGCGTACGCTAGAGCATTAGCTATGGAGTACGAAACCAAGCAAGGACAGTTCACTATATTTGGACATCCTCATGGTGAAACAAATAACTACCCAGCTTATCAACCCTTTCATGCTTTAATGAGATAATGCCAGCAGTAACTCAACGAATTGACAACTACCTCGGTGGAGTATCTAGACAATCAGACGACAAGAAACTACCCGGTCAAGTCCGAGAGTGTCTAAACGCATATCCTGATCCTACATTTGGATTAACTAAACGTACAGGATTTAAGTGGATCAAGAACCTAGGTACAGGTACTACCTATGATGGTGGTAAGTGGTTCTATATAGCTAGAACTGCGGACGAAAGATATATTGGAGTTATTACTCCTAAACCTAATAGTGGCTATGGTAGCATAGCTATCTGGAATGTAGACGGTACAGTATGTAACGTTACTATGGATACAAGTACAGCTGTAAACGCTGTGAACTACCTTACAGGTGCTCGCACAAACTACTCTGTACTTACTGTACAAGATACATCAGTTATTGTAAACAACTTACAGACTATAGCTAAACAGCCTGACCCTACTTTTATAGCTAATACACGGGCTACACTTGTACTTACTGATACAGCTGTTAGCTCTACATACAGTGTTACTATAAATGCTGGTGGTGGTGCTTCAGATCAGACATTTACTACAACTACTGGTACAACTACAACATATGACCAGTTACTTACAACTTTAAAAAATGGTATTGATGCCTTCAGTATCTCAGGACTAACAGTTACTAAATATCTAGGTACACTAGAACTCAGTAGAGTAGTTAGTGGTACACGTACAGCATTTTCTATCAGCTGTCAAGGTGGACCGGCTAACAATAAACTAACTGTATTCCAAGATCAAGTAGATAACGTAGCACAGCTACCAATACAATCTTTCCAAGATCATGTTGTAAAAGTTATCAATACAGCATCTGCTAACGATACTTATTTCGCAAAGTTTGTAGCTGATAATGGCGTGTCAGGTACAGGATTCTGGAAAGAAGCACGTGACCCTAGTAAATCACCGGGACTTGATGCTTCTACTATGCCTCATGAATTAGTTAATACATCTTTAAATAATTTTACTTTTAAACAATTTAACTGGGTAGAGAGAGAAGTAGGAGATGATACTACAAATGCTCATCCTAGTTTTGTAGGTCATAAAATACAGGAAGCATTTTTCCATAATAACAGACTTGGATTCTTGTCTAATGACAACGTATCTATGAGTCAGGCTGCTAAATATTTTAATTTCTACCACACTTCAGCTCAAATTATTACAGATGCTGACCCTATAGATCTTAGTGCTTCAACTATACGACCAGCTAACTTACATGCTATTGTACCTACAACTCAGGGTCTAGTATTATTTAGTAAGAATCAGCAGTTCCTACTTGCTTCGGCTGATGGTGTACTTACACCGGGATCTACTACTATACGTACTATATCAAACTATGAAGTAGACATATTAGTAGACCCAGTAGATATGGGTACAAACATAAACTTCCTTAGTAAGACACCAAGTTACACACGTGTATTTGGGATGATTACCAGAGGACAAGACGAGAACCCACAGGTACTTGACGTAGGACGTGTTGTAAACGAGTGGATACCACAAACTATAGATACACTTATAGCTAGTCCACAGAACCAGTTTATAGCTATGTCTGACCAAGACAACGAGGAGGTTTATTTCTATCGTACATATAATGATGGTAAAGAAACTATTGTTCAGTCATGGTTTGAATGGAAACTACCCGGTACAGTACAAACTATAGCTATTGACTCTGATGACTTTTTGGCTGTAACTAAACAGGGTAATCAATTTACATTATCTAAAGTTAGTCTTAGTCAGAGTCCAGAAGACGCAGTTATCGTTAATAATGATGGACAAAAAATTAACCCATGTATTGATCTCTATGCTCCGCCTAGTTCAGTGGCTTATGATAGTACAAATAACTTTACTAAGTGCTATATACCTTGGGCTAATGTTACAGGCTTAGATCCTGTGATGATAATTAAAGGTACAACAGCTACAGGTCAATTTATTGAATCTGGTTTTACTGTTACACCTACTATTGCTAGTGATGGTACAGGTACATACTTTAAAATACCACTTAAAAACTTAACAAGCATAGCAAGTGATATTATTATAGGATGGAAGTATGACTTTGATGTTCTATTACCTAAAACTTACTATAGAGTTGATGAAGCTATGGCTAAGACAGACTTTACAGCTAACTTAACAGTTGCTCGTATGAAGTTTGCTGTAGGATTATCAGGAGTTATGGGTTTTAAATTAAAGTCTAAAGGTATACGTCAAGGTAAGAAAGAGTATACAGGAGATGGATCTACAACTGTATATAGTTGGAATGAAGATGATCTATCATACATAGATAGAGACCAGATAAAAGTAAAATTAGATGGTGTTGTGACTACAGCTTTTACAATTACAAACGACACTACAATTACATTCAGTTCTGCACCCGGTAACGGTGTAGAAATACTTATATATTTAGATGAGTGGTATAGTTTACAGCCTGTTATTGAGGCTGATAACTACCTAGCTAATGATATTGCATTAACAGGAGAAACTATATTCTCATTACCAATACATCAAAAAACAGAAAACTTCCAGCTAAGATTATTTAATGATTCTCCATTCCCTGTGGCATTGAACTCTATGATGTGGGAAGGACAATACTCACCTAAATTCTACAGGAGGACTTAATATGATATGGCCGGCAGTCGGAGCTGGTATCTCAGTAGTCGGCGGTATTATCGGAGGAAACAGAGCAGCTAGTGCTGCAAGAACACAAGCCGAAATGCAAAACGAAGCTACTGCACGTAGATACGAATATGACACACAGAAATGGCAGTTAGATAAAGAATCTATTATAGCGAATAGAAACTTTGCTATGCAAGAGATTGCTGCTAAAGAGCGTAACGAAGGTAGACTTGCTGACTATACTGATGCCATGAATGCACGAAGGTATAATCGTGATTTACAAATACGTAATGCAGAACAAGCATCTAACGAAGCACAGTATGAAAGATCAGAAGAAATATATACAACACAGTTAGGATTAAACGAAGCGTCGGCTCAAACAGCCTACGAGAGTGCACAAAGACAATTAGAGGAGATTCATACCGAACAAGCTTTTGACAAACAAGAAGCTTATCTGGAAGCATTAATGACTGAAGGTGCATTAAGAGCAAAGGGTGTTTCTGGAAGAAGTGCTATGAAAGGGTATCAAGTTACAGCTGCGGATTTTGGTCGACAAATAGGTCAGCTTAACGAAGCCTTTTCTAGTGCAGGCAGAAATGCAAGAGCTGTATTTAAAGAGATAGCAACAGATAAAGCGTCAGCTGACTTAGCTGCTTATGCGTCTAGAATGCTTGAACCCGGTGAATTACCTATGCCTATCGAACCACTTAAAACAGTTAGGGCAGAATTTGTTTATCCTAGAGCACTAGGAGAATTTGACTTCGGACCACGTCCAGTATTAGGAGCTATGGCTTCACCATCTGCTGCGGCAAATAGAGTCTGGGGTAGTACAATATCAGGAATAGCTGGTTCAGTAGGATCTGCTTTATCAGCTTATCACGAACAATAACAATGGTATCAAAATCTAGATATAAGTCCTACGGGACACAGCAAAGATTTAAAAACCGTGGTGACTCTTTACGAGTACAAATCGGTGAAATAGCTAAACAGCGTCAAACAGAAATTGACGCTTTAAAATTTTTAAAACAGCAAGAAGAGACTCGTGACCAACTTCAGATTCAGAACGAAGAAAGAAGAGGTCGCACTAAAGCTGAGGTTGCAGAAATTAATCAGAACCTAGCAAACAAAATCTATCAAAATAAGCGTAATGCTATTGAAGTTAGAGCAACTAGAGAAGTCGAAAACATACGTGGTCAAGCTGAAGAGTGGGGTAAAGAAGCCGCATTCTGGGAAGATTTTGCTGTTAATCAATCTGCAAAGTATGGACAACTAGCTCAAGGTTTAGTTGACTATGCAGATTACAGACATGGACAAGAAAAGTTAAAAAATGAAGATTTTGACTGGGCTCAGAAAGCGGCTGAAGAATTACAAAAAGTAGTTAAAGATATAGAATTAGATACTTTAACTGCTACGTACAAGAAGGATAGTAATGGTAACTATATAGATCCTATAACTCAAAAAGAGATGCTCGTCAAAGGGGGTAGTAGTAATACTCATTATGGAGAGCAAAAAGTACAAGAGATTCAAGGACAACAGTCTTACTTTGACGCACTACTTGCACGTAAGGCTAAAACAGCTGATGGAAGAACTTTACTTACACCTTCTTTAGCACAAACTACATATATACGTTATAGTTTTATAGTCCAAGATATTCTTAAAATTAATCCTAATTCAAAACATGGTAGAGAGATTACACGAATCTTTAGTAATTGGGGTAGAGAGAAAGGTGAAACTCTTAGTAGTCAATATGCTTTTGCTAAAGATTCTGTTGACATAGATAACAAAGCTAAAGTATGGGTAGAAGAAGCTAGACTTTTTCAGAAAGCTATAGCTGGACCAGATAAAATTCAAAAATTAAAAGATCTGCAAATTACACATCAAAGTTTGCACAAGATTATAACTGGATCACATCATGATTTAGGTAATGGTAAGTATGGACTACGAGTAGACTGGAATCCACAAACTTTAAATCGTGCTGTTGTAGATTCAACTTATCCTTATCTTAAAGATTTACCTTTTAACGAGTTATTTGATTTATATAATTCTTTATTAATATTTGACCCTAAGAAAGGTAATCTAGTTAAAGAGAAAGGAGAGTATATTGGTGTATTAACTAAATCTTCTGAGTTACGTACTCATCTAGCAGACTTAGTTAAAAAGAATGAAGAAGCTAGAGTTGCAGCTTTAAACGCTCAACAATCTAGTGATAGAGCTACTCAATCAAAACCTTTTGAAGATTTATGGTCAGCTATTGAAAATGCTGGAAGTAAAGAAGAATTACAAGCAGCTAAAAAAGCTTGGTTAGAAAATAAAGATAAAGCTCATCAAACTTATACCGCTGAATTATTTAAAAATACTCCCTATGAAGATGTCTGGCTTAAAAGAATAGGATCTGATCCAGCTCAGTTTGGTGAATACTATAACTATAAAATGTTTAAAGCTGCATATGATGCTGGAGATCATGAGGAAGCTTTTTTAATATTAGCTAATGTACCAGAAGAAGGGTACGCACGAGATCCAAGATTTGAACATACACGAAAAGCTGTACAGATTTTAAGAGCATTAGATGAACGTGGTGAAAGTATTGATGCTGGTGCAAAATCAATTTACGCATTAGCTATGGGTCAGACTTTATTTAAAGATACTTCTACACTCACAAGTGATGATAAAAGAATTGTAAATGCAATCGAGAATCATATTCGTAGAGAAATATTTAGAGATAACTCAAATGATGATGCAGTTACAGTATTTAATAATGCAGTTGAAAAAGTTGCAGCTGAGTTTAAAGAAGGTGCTGAAGGTAAAGGACTTTATGCAAGAAGAGATGCAGCAGAAGCTAACTGGACACCAGCTAAATATGATAGTAAAGGAAAAGTTATAGAAGCTGGTGGATATGGAGACGTAACCGGAGAGTCTAAAAGACCAGAAGATGTAAAAGGCTGGGTCTTTGAAGCTTTTGATGATAAGATAGCAGCCAGTAAAACATTATCATTAGACACTATAGATGACTTGTTTTTCCCTATTACAAGAGTCTATCGTGATGGTACAGTTATTCGTGATACACCTTCAAACTTACAAAGCGAAATATCTAAAAATTTAAACGGACCTAACTCTATAATAAGTGTTGATGAAAAAAACTTTATAGCACAAAATGTATTATCTGGTACAGCTGATAACAACGCTTTAAGTACTAACCTTAAATTATTAATTGTAAGAGCAAAAAACTACGATCCTAACGTTACTACAAAAGAAGTTATGGATATGGTAGTCAATGGATTATCTGAAAATCCAGCAGCTGGTTATTCACAACTTAAAGGCAAATCTTATCCTATGGGTCTTGAAGACATTACTAAAAAATTAACAGGTAAATGTTCTGCAAGTGCTAAGAATAACCTTGCTATGTGTGTTAACGAATTAGTAAGAGCTAACACAGGACTTAGTATATCAGAAATACAACAACAAGGTATAGGCTCTGGAAACATATTAGAATTACTTAAAGAATTATGAACGACGAAGAAACTAATTTAGAAGAAGAACTACAGGAACCCGAAGTACCACAACAATCTACTAATCTAGCTTTCAACGTTGGTTCAGAAGACTTAGGTGAAGCTACAGGTGGTGGTACATACGCTCCTCCTTTTAAATCTAAGATAGGTAACAGTACAATAGACTTATCTGATAAAGCTGCTCAAGATAAAATGCTTGAAGAATATGATACATGGTGGAAACATGGTTTAAACTATGGTGTCGTAGCTGGAGATAAAAAGGATGAAAGAAATAGGCTGAGAAATGAGTGGTACAAAAAGTATCACGGCATGGAGTACGAACAGTATGCTGCTGAAAAAGATAAAGAACCTAAAACAACTATGTATGGGTTTACTCTTGATACAAAAGGTATTGATAAGTATACTAAAACAATGAAACAAAGGTTATCTGCTCCCGGTAAAGGAGCATTTGACTTTGTAATGGATGCTGTAGGTACTCTTGGTGGTGAGATAGGTGATAAGTTAGATGACCGATGGGATATGGCAACAAAGTTTGATGATCCAATGGCTCAACAGGTTGCTGAAGTATCTTCTGTAGTAATCCCATCACTTGTAACAGGTAATGCTACAACTGGAATGTTAAATAGTACTGCACTTAAGAATATGCCTTTCTTGGCTAAACTGCTAACTAACTCAGGTGCATGGTATTTAGAATCTCAAATTATAGCTGGGCTGAGTGATACAAGTGAACAGCATAACTTAGCTGGATCTCTTGTTAAGCTATGGCCGAATACTTATGGAGTTGGTGGTAGATTTCCTTTACCAGAATCCTTTGTAACATACGACGAAGATAGTCCTAGTGTAAGAAAAGAAAAAAACAAAAAGGAAGCTGGAGCATTATCACTGATTTCTACTATAGCTGGTGGAGCAATTCGTTTCATGCGAGCTAAAGAACTAGGTCAGGCAGCTCCTAAAAAAATGGAATGGTATATTCCTAAAGATGAGACGGCTGTTAAATATAAACAGCAGGCTTTATTTAAAGGAGCTGAAGAAGATATATTAATTAAAATACAAGAAATCAACGAAACTCTAAGTACAAAGAAACTTAGTAAGCAAAACGAAAACGTGCTTATTAATGAATTGATGGCACTAGAGGATGAAATATCCCGACTTAATACTGTAGATGATGTAGCAAGACAAGCTGACACATCTATAATAGAAGAAACACAAGCTGCTAAAAATAGAAAAGTTGAAAATCCAGATCAGCTTGAGTTAGATTTTGGAATTGATCCTGATTTTGATGATCTTAACTTACTAGATCCCGCTTCTAAGGCTCGTCAAATCGTCCCTGATGGCAATGTAGCTCGTAACATGGCAGATACTACTGCAATCAAATTAGGAGACGCTGTGGGCGATCCAGCACCTATCATAACAGAAGCTATGAGAGAGAAAGGTATGATGATTGGTGACAAGTCTCGTGACGTTGTTATGGGTATAGCTGAAAGTGCAAGAATGTCAGGTAACTTTGATGCTATAGTTGATAGATTTAGATATAGTACTGAACAAATGAATGGAGCAGCTTGGGCTATATTCCGAGATATTATTTCTGCTGACAATCTTACTGATGTTAAAAGTTTATTTGTAAGTGATCGAGATGTTAGAAATATGCTATTTGGTCGATTTAAAGTTGAGACAGTTAACGAAGAACAAGCTAGAGGTATTGCTTGGGCTATTAAATATCTAACCGATAGATTTCTAGGGTATGATATTGCTACATCATCTGCTCGAGTTATGGATACACTAGGTAGAGAAATAAGTACTTTCGCAGAAGCAATACAAGATTTTGCTCCTGACTGGATAGATGATGATAGAGTTACAGGTATTATACTTGATAAACTTAACTATCTCATGAATGAGTATTCATTGAATAAGTATGTAGCTGGTTGGGCATTACGTAACAAAAACTGGTTTAACTCTATTCCTCCCGGTAAACTGGAAGAGATTATAGAACGTATTACTCAGGAATTTACCAGTGCTCAAAACTCTATACATAGAAAAAATAAAAAGTTTACTGCAACTTTAAAGAGTCTAAAAAAGACTATGCCAGAAGCAATCAAACCTTTGATAGATGTGTTCAGAGCTACTGATGGAGACGTTGTAGATTTAGCACAACTATATAAATGGACTGAGCAACAGATTACTCCTTGGGGAGCTATTAAAAGCCCTAATCCTAAAGAGATGAACTTCTTTGCTAAAGGATTATGGTCTAACCACATGAACTTTACACTATCTGGTAAAGCTCCATTAAATGCAGCTATAGGTAACATATATCAGATTATGGTTAAACCTATAACAAGTATATTAGGTTCTATGCCTTATGCAATAGCGGCTAGAGATGCAGACCCGATACGTAGAACTATTTATTTTCATGGAGCAGTATTTGAAACTAACCGTAGAGCATTAAAGCATGCGTTTAGAATACTGAAACAAGCTCATAAAGATCCTGACAACTTACTTAAAGCTTATCGTAAAGACTTTAGAATTAAGGAAGATAATGTTAAGGATGTTTTAGTAAACATGCGTAAGGTTTATGAAAAGGATAATAATTTTGGTGCATTATGGCAGATTGATACTGCTATAAACATTCATGAAATAGGTCGTATCCCTGCTGCACGTTATGGTTTAACTGGTCTTATGTTCCCTGACGCATACGCTTCAGATATAATCGGAACATATGTAGCTAGAATGAAAGCCTATGATGAAGTTCTATATGAGTTTGGTGCTATTCCTGATAAAGGTGGTATGGACTTAGTTAGAACAGCAGAAGCTAGATTAGCAGCTGATAAGTTTGACTCAAATGGTTTACTTAAAGATGACGTTGCAAAAGCTATAGCTGGAGAAGTACAACTTAATATTGACGATGGTATGTCTAGATGGATAAATCAAGCAATTACAGCTTATCCAGCTTTGAGATACTTACTTATGTTCCCACGAACACAAAACAACTGGATTAAAAACACAGCGTCGTGGACACCTATTACTTTAATTCCCGGAGTTAGTAGATATAATAAAACTATATTTGCTAGAACTGATGAAGAAGTTGCAACTGCACTACTTGAGCATGGTATTGACCTGTCCAATACTCCTAATGCTAGAGTTATATTTGAACAGCTAAGAGCTGACTATACTGGACGCTTAATGTTTAGTAGTATGTTAGCTAGCTCACTGTTCGGTTATGCCATGACTGGAAACATAGTTGGTAATGGTCATTACAAAGATGACATCAGAAGAAAACAAAGAGATCAGTTTGGTCGAGTTCCCGGTACAGTTAAAATTGGTGATACATGGGTTAAATATGACCATTTACCCGGTAGTGAGGTGTTAAAGATTATGGCTGACTTAGCCATGTATCTTAGAGATCTTGATGGACCAATAGTAGAAGATATAATGAGTAAAGTGATCTGGACACTCACTGCTTCATTTAATAATAATACACCTATGGCGAGTATTGAGCCTTTAATAGCTATTATAAATGGAGACCTAAGTGGATTTAATAGATTAGCTGCACAGATTACTAGATCATTTATACCTTTTTCTAGTGCATTAGGTGTATTGTCACAAGCGATTGATGGAGCTCAAAAAGACATTCAAGGTGAGTACTTAGAGTATTTAGCAAATAGAATACCCGGTGCTAGAAATCAGTTAGCTGATTATATTAACCCTCTAGGCGGAGCTAATAATGGTCGAGTAGGACCTAACTGGAATAACCCTTGGGACGTTATAGTTTCTGCTGTTAATCCATTCCACGTAACTCAGCAGCCCGGTGGAGATAGTATGACATACAAGACTAAGACTGGTAAAGTTGTATCATTTAATGATGTAATGTACTGGTTAAGCACTTCTAATTATCGAGGACTGTCAAGATTAAATATGGACTCTACTGGATCTTATAAATATTCTGCAAAACAACGTGAACAAATAATGTCTCACATGGCTGAAATGCAGTTGTGGAGAGATATCGCTGAGATTATGGTTAAACCAGAGACTCAACGCCAGCTTGATGAAGCTAAAGAGTATGTAAACAAAAACAGAATTGATAAGAACGAGCAGATAGAATTAAACTTTCAACTTTTACCTTATATCAGGGAGATTGATACAGTCCTTAAAAACGGACAAATCGTTGCAGAAAACAGATATAATATTGGTATGGATACTATCATAGATCAACAGTTTGTTGACCGTGATATTAAACAAGGCAATATTAAAAAAGCTTCTGAACGTGAAAAGAAAAACTTAGAAACACAAAAACTTCTAGAATACAATAACAACTAACTAATATGGCTGTTACAGAAAATTCGTATACGGGTAATGGTTCCACCACCAATTACTCTTTTACATTTCCATATCTAAAGTCAACTGACGTACAAGTACAGGTTGACGCAGCCGTGACTACTGCGTGGTCATTTGCCAACGCTACCACGGTACAATTTAATACTGCTCCTTCAAACGGAGCCAAAATCAAAATACTTAGAGATACGAACGTCGATAGTCTAGCAGCCACCTTTTATGCTGGATCTTCAATTAAATCAGAAGATCTAAATGACAACTATACACAAAACTTATACAAAACTCAAGAGGTAGGAGCAAGGTACTTCAGTAACACTGGTGGAACCATGACTGGAGACCTGACTCTTGCAGAGGATGTAGAGTTAATATTTGAGGGTGCTACAGATGACGCACACGAAACTAAGTTAACTGTAGCTGACCCTACAGCAGATAGAACTATTACTTTACCTGACGTATCTGGTACAGTAGTTACGACAGGAGATACAGGTACAGTCGCTACAAGTATGATAGCAGCTGGTGCAGTAACTACAGCTAAAATAGAAAATAATACAATAACTACAGGTAAATTAGCTACTGGTATTATTACAACAGCTACCATTGCAGCTGATGCAGTAACAGGTGCTAAGATAGCTGATGACGCTATAAATTCAGAACATTATACTGACGGATCTATTGATAGAGTACATTTAGCAGCTGATATAATTGACGGAACTAAAATTGCAGATGATTCAATTAATAGCGAGCATTATGTTGATGGCAGTATTGATACTCAGCACATTGCAGACTCTCAGATAACGACAGCTAAGATAGCTGACGATGCTGTTACAGCAGATAAGATAGCTAATACTTCAGTTACAGCTGGTTCATATTCAGCTGCTGACATTACAGTTGATGCACAGGGTAGAGTTACAGCCGCATCTAGTGGAGCTATTGCAACCAGTGAAATAACTGATGGAGCAGTAACTACAGCTAAACTAGGAGCTGACTCGGTAACTGGAGCTAAGATAGCCGATGATGCTGTAGATTCAGAACATTTAGTAGCTGACTCTATTGACACTGAGCATTATGCGGCAGGGTCTGTAGATACTACAGCTCTCGGTGCTGATGCAGTAACTATAAATAAAATAGCAGTTAACTCTATATCCACTAACAGAATACAAGATAGTGCTGTTGCAACCGCTAAGATAGCAGATACTGCGGTTACAGAAGCTAAAATAGCTGCTGATGCAGTAACTATAAATAAAATAGCAGTCAACTCTATATCAACTAACAGAATACAAGATAATGCAGTTACTACAGCTAAGATAGCTGGAACTGCTGTTACAGATGCTAAACTTGCTTCTAACTCTGTTATAACATCTAAGATTACAGATGCTAACGTAACAACAGTTAAGATAGCAGACTCTAACGTAACCCTTGCAAAATTAGCAAGTGACTTAAAACAAACAACTATCTCAGATAGTGATACTCAGTTACCTACATCTGGAGCTGTGGTAGATTATGTTGCTGCACAGATAGCACCTATTGGTGGTCTAGAAGTTATAGCAACAGAAGTAGCATTTCCTAACACACAGCCGTCAGCTGGTGTCGTAATTAGTATTGCAGATGCTGGTGGTATTGTAGTTAACGGATCTGGTACATCAACTACAGGTAGAACTATAGGTGGTAGTACTGTAACTATTAATAATATTAACTCAGCTTTTAACAGCTCAACTGTTGATGCTGGTGTATCATTTATGGTAAGTTCTACTGGCTCAGGTCAGGTTTATAACTTCCACAAAGCTACACTTAAAGAAGCAGACATACTTAATTTAAGTAATGATATTAACGACTTTGGTAACAGATATAGAGTAGCATCTTCTGCACCTACTTCTTCATTAGATGATGGAGACTTATGGTTTGACACAACAAACGGTAAGATGATGGTTTATAATGCTACTAATACAGCATGGGAAGAAGTATCAGCTATTGGTAGTTTTAATATAAATACAATATCCTCATCAGGTAGTACTGGTGGAGGCAGTGCAACATTCAATGGATCAGCTTATAGATTTACACTTTCTAACCCTCCTCAAGATGCACAGCAATTACTTGTTAGCATCAATGGAGTCATTCAGAAACCTAACTCAGGATCAAGCCAGCCAAGTGAAGGCTTCGCTATTTCTGGAAACGATATCATTTTTAGTAGTGCCCCTGCTTCCGGTGCTGATTATTTCATCATTACTCAGGGACAATCAGTCCAGATAGGTACACCTAGTGATGGCACAGTAAGTACAGCTAAACTTGCAAGTGGTGCTGTAACTACAGCTAAGATTGCAGACGATGCAGTTACAATGGCTAAGATAGCTAATGATGCTGTAGGAGCTAATCAAATTGCTAACAACGCAGACTTTGTTATCAATGGTGTAACTGTTGGTAGAGGTGCAAACTCTGTTTCAAACAATACTGTTGTAGGTGGTACCGCTTTAGCTGCTAATACAAGTGGATCAAACAATACTGCTATTGGTTCTTCAGCTTTAAATAACAATACAGAAGGAAGTTCAAATGTTGCTGTTGGTGGAGGTGCATTACTTGACAGTACAACTGGTATTCAAAACACGGCTATAGGTCATAGATCTTTATTTGAAAATACCACTGCTAATAATAATGTAGCAGTAGGTTTTGAAGCATTAAAGTTAAATACAACTGGAGCTAGTAACACTGCTCTCGGTACATATGCTTTAGATTCTAATACTACTGCGGGTAGCAATACAGCAGTAGGATATGCAACTTTAGCAGCAAACACAACTGGACATTCAAACGTAGCGGTAGGTGATTCATCTTTACTTTCTAATACAATCGGAGCTCAAAACGTAGCTGTTGGTAATAGTGCTTTAAAAGACTGTACTACAGGAACTCTTAATACTGCCATTGGTCATGCAGCATTAGATGACTTAACTATTGGAAACTACAACACAGCTGTTGGTCGTTTAGCATTATCTGCTGTTACCACACAGGAGATGAATACTGCGGTAGGAATGAATGCTTTAAATGCTACTACAGGTAGTTACAATACTGCTGTAGGAGCTGAAGCATTAACAACAAACGGTAATGGAACAAAGAACGTAGCGGTAGGAAGATCTGCTTTAAGAGCAAGCACATCTGCATCTAATAATGTGGCAGTAGGAGATGAAGCATTAAAAACAAACACAACTGGACACCGAAATGTAGCTATAGGTCCTAGAGCAGCAGAATTAAACACAACTGGATCATCAAACGTAGCAATAGGTTATGAAGTTCTTGAAGATAATACTACTGGATCAAATAATATAGCCATCGGTGATTCCACAATGGAATTAAATACAACAGGTGGTGATAATGTTGCAGTTGGACATGATGCATTACAGAATAATACTACTGCTAATCTTAACATAGCAGTGGGTAGAGGTGCTTTAAAAGTAAATACAACTGGTACATATAATACAGCTTTAGGTTCTTGGGCTTTACAAGCAAACCAAACAGGATCTAGAAACACCGCTGTAGGTAACTATGCCTTATATAACAATACTACTAGCGACAATACTGCTATAGGTCGTGATTGCATGTTTTATAACACGACTGGAACCATGAACACAGCTGTTGGTGAATCAGCTTTGGAAAACAATACGACCGCAGATAGTAATACTTCTGTTGGTTTTAACGCACTGAAGCAGAACACAACTGGAGCTAGCAACACTGCCGTTGGTACTTATGCGTTAGATTCAAACACCACTGGAGATAATCATACTGCTGTAGGTAAAGGATCTTTAACTACCAACACTACAGGAATTAGATCTACTGCTGTAGGTTCTAATGCTCTAAACGCAAATACTACTGGTAGTTATAACGTAGGAGTGGGGCATGCTGCGTTAGGTGCAAACACAACTGGTACTCAGAACTCAGCTGTTGGTACTTGGGCGTTAACTGGAACCACAACTGGAAATTATAATACTGCTCTAGGTTATGTGGCTGGTGATGCAATAACTACAGGAAGCCAAAACACTGCTATCGGTAGAGCTGCATTATCTACAAACGTAACAGGTTCTGCTAATACTGCTGTTGGATTTAAAACTTTAGATGCGGCTACAGGAGCACATAATACTGCTGTTGGTAATAATGCTGGTGCAAATACTACAACATCAAATAATAACTGTGCTTTTGGTAGTGCTGCAATGTATACTAATACCGATGGAACTGGTAATGTTGCAATGGGTTATGCAGCTGGATACTCAGGTCAGGTAAACTACACTACTTTTATCGGTTATTCATCGGGATATGCTAATACTACCACTGGAACAACTGGTGTAGGTGCATATGCTCTTGATAAGAATACATCTGGTGATAAAAACACTGCTGTTGGTTATTATGCTTTACAGCAAAACACAACTGGACAAAGTAACACTGCCGTTGGATACGACGCTCTTAAAACTTGTACAACAGACGGTCATCATAATACTGCTGTTGGAGCTCAATCTATGAAAGTCGCTACTTCCGCAAGAAGTAATAGTGGCTTTGGTGATAATACTTTTGCTGATTTAACAACAGGTGACCAAAATGTAGCAATAGGTCATGGTTCTATGAGGCAATGTACCACTGGTTCACAAAATACTTGTGTTGGTGGTGGAGAAGTTGGTGAAAACCTTGCTGCTGGTCAGGCGATTACAGTAGGTGTAAATAATACCTTGATAGGAAGAAGGGCTGGTGCAACTATTACAAATGGTAGTAATAATGTTTGTCTCGGTAACTCTGCTGGTCGTGGTTTGATTGGTGGTGGAGATAATATTTTATATATTGCAAGAGATAATAATGCTGCTGCAAACGCTTCAACTTGGATTTATGGTGATGGCAATGGAGCCTGTACTCAAGGTAATAATAGTTCTTCTTGGACTACAACTTCTGACAAACGTTTAAAGAAAGATATTGTCAACAATACAAAAGGACTTGCAGAAGTTAATCAAATAAGAGTAACTAACTTTTTATATCGAACAGAAGATGAAATTGACATGTCAGAGTTTCCTTTAGCAGATGAACCTAATCAAGTAGTGATTGGTAAAGGTAAAGAAGGAGAAGTACAGACAGGAGTTATAGCACAAGAAATCGAACAGATTTTACCAGAATGTATTGAAATAAGTGAGAGAGGTGCTAAGACAGTTAGCACTGATCCAATATTATGGGCATTAGTAAATGCTATTAAAGAATTATCCGCAAAAGTTACAGCCTTGGAGGGCAAATAAATGGAAGAAAGAACAACCGATGAAGTAGCAGCAATTTTCACTGCTGCTGGTGATAGCGTTACACTTATAAATGGTGGAAAACGAGAGTGGGAAACTGATGCTGAATGGAAACTTACCGCACAACGTAACGTAGAACACCTTGAAATAATTAAAGATTATAAAAAGTTAGATGGAACCACCTCTATCTGGACTACAGAAAACTTTACAGCTATTGACAAAGCTATCGTTGATGGCAAGAAAGTCTACGGAGGCTAATTAATGGCTTTAACACAAATAAGCACCGCAGGCGTAAAAGACGATGCAGTGACGGCTGGTAAAATTCCAGCCAACGCTGTGGGGTCTAGCGAATTAGCAGACAACGCAGTTGATACAGCAGCAGTAGCAGATGATGCAGTTACATATGCAAAAATGCAGAATACTGTTGAGGGAGCAAGATTATTAGGAAGAATAAGTGCTGGTGGTGGACAAATACAAGAACAAACCGCAGCAGAAGTTAGATCATTTCTAAACGTAGCTGACGGAGCAACAAACTCTCCTACTACAACAATTAACAACAACGCAGATAACAGGATTGTCAGAGGTTCTAATACTGCTAATACATTAAATGCACATACAGATGTAACTATTAATGGTTCTGGACATCTAAATATGGGTACGCCTACATCTCATTATGGTATTAGTTTAGCTCAAGGTGATTATGATGTTAACAAGATTGGGTGGGCAGATACCGGTTCAACTAAAAGAGCATCCATTGCCTGTAAAGCAACAGGCGACGTTCTTTCATTTATGATGGGATCTAGCGATTCAGAAAAGATGCGTCTAGATACAGATGGACGGCTGATGATAGGTACTGATACTGAAGGACATGCGGCTGGAGATAATTTAACAGTTGCTGACACAGGTCATGCGGGTATTACAATTCGTTCTGGTACAACCAGTAATGGAGCATTATATTTTTCTAGGGGAACTTCTGGTGGTAATGAATATAGAGGTGCTGTCGTATATCATCATGATGGTAATTATTTAAGATTTTATACCAACGGAGCGGAAGAGTTAAGAGTACATTCTGGTGGTGGAATATCATTTAATGGAGACACCGCAGCAGCCAACGCACTTGACGACTATGAAGAAGGAACTTGGACTCCTTCAATGTCAGAAGGATCAGCAACCTTTACTGGTGCAACATATGTAAAAATTGGAAAATTAGTTCATGTCTCTGTATATGCAAATTCTTTTTCAGACAATACAAGCGGTAGCGTAATTCAATTTAATGGATTACCTTTTACATCTGCTAGCGATCAACGTTCTACAGGAGCAATGTTGTTGGCATATGTCACTACTTTAGATCAAAGTGTTGCCTATATTGGTGGTAATGTATCAAATATACGTTTATATCATTACGATTCAGGTGGAGATTATACCAGTTTAAATTACTCAGCAATTACAGCAGCAAACAACTCAACAAGACGTATTTTTATTGGTATGACTTATATGGCAGCATAGACCGAGCTACGTCTTAAAACTAAGCCTAAACCTGTTTTAATCGGAGATTAATCCTAATGGCATTAGCCGAATCCATTGAATACGACAAGATAGAAGTTGTCGGTCAATACAAAGCGGTACAAGTCCGCAAAGCAACAGTCATCAAAAAAGATGGCACAGAACTTACAAGATCTTTTGAAAGATATGTATTACATCCAGACTCAGACATAAGCAAAGAACCAGCAGAGGTTAGTGCTATATGTAATGCAGCATGGACAGATGCAGTGAAGGAAGCATGGAAATCCCGTCCATCAACATCCCCTTAGTAGAGCAGATAGAAACAGTAGAAATACCGTTACCTACTGCTGACGTACCAAGTTATGTACCCTTAGTTGTACCTCCGAGTGATTTACGAGAACCAGAGGGTACAAAACCTGTAGAGACTGTGGACCCACCTAAACCAACTCTACCACCTCCTTTTCCACCTTACCCTATACCATCAACTGAGGTGTTAGTTCCTACAGTCATTACAGCTGTTACAGCCGTAGCAGCTACAACTGTAGCCACACCTATTATACAAGATATTAAAGAAAGAATAACAAAGTTCTTAAATAATAAAATAAAGAAATGGAAAGAAAACCGGAAGAAAAAAA
>VTLG01016742.1_pt1 | contig 18582 bp, 23 predicted proteins | sample 4694571 | NCBI WGS metagenome assembly VTLG01 (sample SAMN12604809, study PRJNA352737) | marine metagenome | biome: ENVO:00000447; feature: ENVO:00000209|ENVO:00000569|ENVO:01000036; material: ENVO:00002151; isolation source: viral sequences binned using virsorter ... | reverse complement strand
TGGACTCTTAGGATAGGAGGAGCATGGCACTACTGAATAAAAGAAGCAGGAACATAGAAGGGTTGCTTGCCAACAGATTAACAGGTGGTGGAACTGACCGTGGTACTCATGGATACAACATGGGCAACAAGAATTTTTACAGTACAAAAGGTCAGGAAGGAAAAAACTTCCTCAAGGCAGTTGATAAATACTATAACAAGGATAATTGGGGGAGTGGTGCTTCTCCATTTATGCAAGGACCTTCCTCACCTGGTAAGGATCGAATCTTGGGGATGCTCCCAGATTCTGAGGCACTAGATGATTTTGCCACAGATAAAGCATCAGAAGAAGGTGGTAGCCCAAATTGGGATAACCTTCCCTCTATTCAGCATGATTCTTATAAAACAAATTATTCCAATCCTGATGAACTAGGGCCGGACTCTGAAGCTCTTGAAGAAGCCGCAATGGATGAAGCCTCAGAAATGCAAATGCTGGCAGATGTTAATGCTGTACCTCAAGCAGCAGGTGACGAAAGATTTATGAAAGAATTTGCAAAAAAGGGTAAAAGAGTTAATGACCCAAAGAATCTATGGGATGATGTTAAAGAGGGAGCATCTGGTTTATATGATAAAGCAAAAGGATTATTTGCCACAGATGAAGAAGCAAATATACAAAAAATAACAAACCCTGCTTTCCAAAAGGTTGATGCGGCTAATCAAGCAATGCTGGATGCACAAATAATGGATAAAGGTAATGTGGGTGAAGCAGAAGGTGCTGAAGCAGGAGCTCGCAGACAACAATTCCAGGATATGTCTAAGAGATTAAACTTACCGGGTATCAGTGATAAAATATCTAAATCCCAGATGAGTGAAGATCAGTTAAGAATGATGGGTCCGCAGTATGAAAAAACTTCTATGGGTGCTGCTTATCTTGATGAAGGAGAATCTGAACTGGATAGGATCGGCAGAGAGAATATGTTAGAGGCAGGGTTGAATGAAGAACTTGGCCCGGATAAGATTGATACAGAAAGTAGTTTTGGGGAGAGGTTATCACAAGGGAGAATTGGGGATGCATTTTCCGGATTGTTCTCCTCAGATGATGAAGGTGGGACTAAAAAGAAACCCATGAGTAAGGAGGCAATGAAATACGGTGGAGACTTACTAAAGGGTATGATGCAGGAACCAGCACAAAGCAAAAGACAGATGCCCACATCGAAAGTAACCCGTGGCAGTGTCCCATTTGCAGGTTTACTTGCACAAAAAGCACAAAGACAAAGGAATCCATATTTCACTCCTAGAGGATTAGTATAATGGCATACACACCTAGAGCAGAACCTGATAACAGCGATCTTGAAAAAGAAAAAGAGCTCTACGCATCTCTGTATCCACCTGCTGGAATTGCAGTAAATCCTAACACTGGAGAAGCATTAAGGCCAGAGCAACAAGGATTACTGGATCAGCAAGCAGAAGAAGCAGAAGCAGAAGAAGAAAGCTCTCTTCCTTCACCAGTAGCAATGGGGTTGCTTGGAGCAGGTGCATCCATGCTGAGACAATCAGGGTGGAGAGATACGCCTATTACTCTTGGCGAACAGATTGGCTATGCAATCCCTGCTGGAATGCAAGCATACTACAACCAGACTATTATGAACCAGGAGGAAGAAGATCGCCTTGCTGGTGAACAAAAGGCACAAGTTGATGCAGAAGATGCCCTTGAAAATGAACAGGCATTTTTGCTTGCATTGAATACTTCAAAATTAAAGATAGGCCAGAAGGAGCATCTGTTTGGACTTTACAAACATAATCCTACAAAGGCATACGAACTCCTCAAAGAACTGACAATGCCCTCTGAGGAAAAAGAGGGGGGTAAATTGAAGGAGGTATTGAATAAAAAAACCAATAAGATGGAATGGGCATGGGTTTACCCAAACAAACCACCAGAATTTATAGGAGCAGAAACTGGCAAAGAATCCGGGTTACAAAAAGCAGAAACTGAAGAATTTAGATGGCAAGCAGAACATGGCCTAAATCAAAATAGATTCGGGTTGAGTCAGCAACAGTTCGAGGTACAAAAAAGCCAATGGCAACAATCATTTAATTACCAACAAGGAGAGGATGACGCAAACCGTGCGGAACGTATAAGGATGAATGACCATAGAATCCTGCAAGATGGTATCCGTAATGGCTTTACAGTAAAACAAATTGAAAATCAGGTTCAGCAGTACAGAGAGATGGCAATGAGAAGGGGTATTGAATTTGATCAAACTCTGGACTTGAAAAAACAGATATTAAACTTCAGAAAGGAATCGTGGAAAACTGATTACGAAGCAAGAATGAAAAGTGATACGTTGAACCATGAGCAACGTGTGAAGGAGTTTGAACATAAAATTGCACAGGATGGTATCCAAAATGGGTTCTCAGCAGAACGGATAGCAAATGATATTAAGCAGTTTGAGGATACACTCAATCTAAAGAAAAAACATTTTACTGAGACACATGAATTAAAAGAAAAGATTTTTGATTGGAGAGTTGATGATTCAATTAAAAAGTTTAATTTACAGAAGGGACAATTTACAGAAAGACTGACTTTCGATAAATATAAGTATCACAAAGATCACAAGCATAAAATATCTGAGTCTGCCCGTAAACAACAAAATGCTGATCGTAATTACAACCAGGGAGTAATTGAACACCTTGCCCTTATAAAACAAAGGGGTATTAAGAATGGGTTTGATGAAACAAGGATAAGGCAAGCTCAAGAAAAGTTCCTGTTTAGCCAATCGAAATTCGACAAAGAATTTTCCCATAAGCAATATATTGATCAGGCAAATATAGACCATCGTGCTGCAACACTAGCACAGCAATTAGCCGAGTATGAATACAAAAAAAGACGAGATGTTCAAGGAGACATCAAAGATCAGGATAAATGGGAAAAGGAATTAAGGGAAGAGCAAGCTCGTATAGTTCAACAAGCCTGGGAGAATGATTTTAAAGGTAAAAAGTTCGGGCTTGACAAAGATAAATTTGAATTATCTAAGGCTGTTTTTGCTGCAGATGTTGAACACAAAAGATTAAAACTTGCAACTGAAGGAAGTCAACCTCCACAAGTATTAACAGGTGATGCCGCAAGAGACTGGGCCGCAGAGAATCCTAATTTTGAATTACCAGCAGGAAAGGCAGGAGTACCTGTAATCCGGATTAATAAGCACGGTAATTTCGATAGCGTAGAATGGTTGAGTGAGAATAAATACAACGAGTCACAACTATCCACACTTTCAAGGATACAGGAAAAGTGGATGGACAGCCCGGATATTAGGGGATCGAGAAAGATTGCTCGTCTTGCAAGATCACTAAAGGCTTTAACAGATAATAAAACCGGGGTTTCTGAATTTGCAATGGTTTACAAATTTATGAAGTCCTTGGATGAAACATCCACTGTACTTGCTTCAGAATTTAGAAATGCAAGAGAAGCAGGTCTTAGTGCATTTGATGCCCTGGAACTGTGGGGTGATAAACAGTTTACTGGTAAGCAATTAGACGATGATCAAAAATTAGAAATTGTTGAATCCGTAAGAACTGTTGCATATCAAAGGTTAAAGCAGATTAATCAACTCCAGGATGCAATGATAGAGAAGGCTGTACTAGGAGGCATATCTGAAGAAGATGCAAGGAAGATGCTACCTAATACTCTAGCAGAATACTTTAAGGTATATCCCTACACAGGAAGTACAGGAGTAAGTGATACCACGGGAGCTCCAACATCTGGCCTTGAACAAATGGCAAATGAACAATATCAGGGTGAAACTGAGGATGAGGAGGTACCTGAATAATGGCTAAGAAAGACCCCTACGCAAAACTAAAGAATACTTTAAAGTTTGCATCACAAGCAGCAGCAAATAACTGGCCTCAAAAGAAAATTGAAGCAGAAATTATTAAGGCTGGTTATCCTTCCATGAAAGCGTTTGAAAAAGCCATTATAAACCACGCAAGTATTCAGGTTAACAAGGAAGCACCAAAAACAGAAAAAGCAGCAACAAGGGGATACATCCGTGAAGTTGCAAATGGTATAACTTTTGGACTGTGGGACAAAGCAGAATCATTAGTCCGAGCAGTTCTGGATGATACACCATACCGTAAGGGTGAAGGATTCCAGGATAAGCTGGAGTACCACCAGGACTTAATCTCTGAGGAACGCAAAGACTACCAGGATTTCCAGCCTGTAATATCAACTATTGGAAACCTTGCAGGTGCTGGACTCACAGGGGGAGCATTATACAAAGCCGTAGTAAAAGTTATTCCAGCGTTGGCAGGAACAGCAGGAGCTCCCTGGTGGAATGCTGCAAAGGAAGGAGTCGTAGAAGGAGCAATCGGTGCGCTTGAAGGTGGTCTTACTGCTGCTGTTACAGGAGGAGATGTAGGTAAATCCACTGGGGCCGGAGCTCTTATTGGAGGAGTTGGAGGACCCATTGTTGGAAGGATTATAGAACCCGGAGTTAAATATGCTGGACAAGGAATAAAAAGGGTTAAGGAAGCATTCGATCCTACTGTTGACCCCAGAAGTATGGATGATTTTTTAATGGATACAGGTGATCTGCAAATGATTCCGAAGGAACCTACAATACCTGAAAAACGTGCAATGGAAAAAATGAGTAGAACCTACGATGAAGAAGGATTTACTCCTGAAGTACGTCAGCAAAAAATAGAAGAGTTTAAAAAGGCTGGAGTTCCAGAAGCAATTTCTCCAACCTATCTGGGAGGGGAATCCACAACCCAGTTGGCACAGGATGCAGTAGCTGCACCCGGACCTGCAAAACAAAAAGTCAAGGAGGGTCTTGTAGATGATTTAGAGGCAGATCGTGGCAGGGTCCAGGAAGGTATGGAAGAAGGGTTGGGATTCAGTGAGAAAGGATCACCACAAGAAATGGATGATATGTTTGCAAAGATGCAAGCAGATGCAAAACCAATGTATGATGAGGCATATGCAAGTGAACCTATCATGGGTAATGATTTCATTGATGAGACAATGGGACTAAAGGAATTTCGTGAAGCATACAAAGAAGCCAGCGATATAAATGTCAGAGCATTGGATGAGGACTATGTAACTATGGTTCCCTATGAATCTATGTTTGATAAAAAAGGGAAATTAATTCCTGGAGCAAAATGGACTGTTGCTTCACTGGATATGGTAAAACAGCATATTGATGAGCTGGTAAAGTTACCTCCATCTGCTACAGGTGCAATTAAGAAAAAGAGAGCAAGGATATTAAAGAAACGATTAGATGCAATGTTAGATCAGGTGGATGACCATTCTCCCGCCTACGCAAAAGCCAGACAGACATGGAGTGGAACAGCCTCAGAGAGAGATGCATATGAAATGGGGATGGATGCCTACCGCCCCGGTAAGTCTGCGGCATCTGTTAAGAAAGAATTTGATAAGTTGCAGACACCTGCTGAGAGGGATGCTTTCCGTCTAGGAGCAAGCACAGAGGCGGTGACAAAGATGGACATGGTTACAGCAGATACTAAGAGTCACAGTAAGGTGTTTAAATCACCAGAGAACCTAAAGAAACACAAAATATTATTTAAGGATAAAACTGCTGCAGCACAATTTGCTAACCGGGTTCAGTTACTCAGTGACGTTCATAAAAAGGCTGGAGATGCAATACCTAAATCTCCAACCGCACCTCTGCTTAATAGGTTTATAAGTGGAGCAATGGATTTAGCAACGACAGGAGGAACAACAAGTAAAATTGTAGGTGCTGGCAGGTTAATAAATGATCCTCTCCAGATGGTACAACAAAGACAAACCAATGAAGCTCTAGGCACCCTTATGAGTAAGCGTGGGGAAATACCAACTCAAAAGGTTGAACGTGCGCTCGATAAAAGACAAGGCCAATTAAGTCAGGAAATTATAGATAGAGGTGTAAGTACGGGTGGTATCTCTGGAGCAGCAGGTCATATAATGGGAGATAAATCTGGTGAGGAAAGTCTCCTTGATCAGAAAAGGAAGCAAGGGCTACTGGAAGAAGAAGATATCTGGTAACTAATGTAATGGAATAAATTTCCCCAGGTTGATGGGAAGATCAAAAAAATCCTCTCCATCTGGGTGCCTGGTATTTGGAATATTCCTTATATACTCATCACCCATTTTCCTACCTTCAATCATAAAAGCGTGGCTGCAGTCTGCATTCATAACCCAGAAAATAATTCTCTTTTTCCCAAGCAGTTTCTTCTTCCGGGCAGGTATATGAACAGTATCCCAATTAGAAGGCCACTGCTCTCCCACCCACGTTGATTTAATTTCAACTTCATGCAAGACTTCCTGGTAGGATTTTATATCAGGCCCATAGTCTTCATTTACCATAGTGTAAATACCTTTGGAATCTAAATAACTTCTTAGCGCATTCTTTGCTGTAGAATCACAAGCATTGTAAGCATCTTCATTAAACACGTTCCCTCCTAGAACTAACTGTGAATACCTTTTACTGTAAATGTCCCATCATGGACTTCCAGTTCATCTGGACACTCCTTAATGGTTATCCTAATTAAACCTTCCTTAGTAGTTTGTTTCTCACTCGAAATCTGAGTGTGCCTAAACTGTCGGTCATTCTTAAATAATATTCCTTCCAATGAATCCACACAGACTTTGATGAGATTATCAATATCTGCGGTAGGGCCTCTTCTTTTTGGATGATGAACTGCAATAGCTAGAGCAAGTGTTCTTTTATCTGTCTCTATATCCTTAATCCATTTTCGTATATCAATCGGATAAAGTAGCATCAGTTTCTCAATGGTCTTTTTATAATCCCTGGCCTGTTTTGTTTTGATAATCCTATTTCGTGCAACCTGCCAGTAATTATTGACAGATGGGGGGTATGGCAACTCAATCGTTATAGACATAATCAATCAGTACAGTGACAATCTATTGTGTCTCCAAAATCGAATGCTATTTGTTTGTGAGCATCCCTTTTGATAGTTTTATAATCTGGTCGATCAATCCTAAATGGTTGCTTCATCCTTTCTTCCTGTGATATCCACCAGTCCATCCACTCCGGTTCCTCTCTGGCTATTGCTTCCAGCTTCCCATAGGATTTTAAAAAACAACCAACACAGTTACCAAAAATATTTGAATCAAGAGGGAGGTTAAGATCAAAGCTATAATTTTTCCAGAAATTTAAAACGTCTTCTTCAGTATGCCCTGCCTCTGCCATTGGACAAATCATCTCCTCCATTTTTAGGGAATCCTTGTTGTGTTTTATTTTTGCGACTCTCCTTGGTTCATCTGCTCTCAATCCAACACAATGAGTAAAAAATTCTTTTTCATGCCACCCTAACGATTTGTAATATTTTTTTTGTGTTTTAATTTTTAATTCACCAGTACAGAATCTCATCATTGCTCTGGGCAGGAAGCCTCGTTTGTCAATCACTTGGTCGAATGGCTTCCCGGTTCTGTTAGAACTTTCGTAATCAACCACCCGGAATGAGTGGTTCTTTTCATTATCCAAACAGTGTTCCAGCCATATTACCTCACACCACTCTTGTTCAATTTTATGCACAAAATCATAAGTTGCATGGTGTTCCAGGCCGGTGTTGCAAAAGAGGACTTTTATCTCATCTGGGAGTTTCCCGTCATAAGCCTCAAGGATATTATAAAGCATAAATCCTGAACTACGCCCCCCACTGAAACTAATAATTGATGGAAGTTCAACTCTATAAGGGTTTGGTTGGGTTCGGTTGGGTTCCATTGGGTTCCATTGGTTTCAAGTTAAAAATCAAAAGTTAGCAGCATATTATGTTAACTTAATCTTCATTTTGGGAATGGATTAACATTTTCCGGGGTGGGAAACTTTACTCTTTTCCCTAATCTAATCATTTCATTCTGGACATATTCAACGACAAGATGCCCCATCGCATCGGTCTTACCGTATATTGATTCGCCTTGTTTTATGAGGCTGTTAATGAAATCGTTCTCTTCTTTTGTGTATGGTCGCATTTTCATAATGTTCCTTTCTATTGTTAAACCCCCAACACCTTCCTGCGATGAATCCCTGTAATGAACAACCAGGTGGATAAGTCCAACAGTTATCGGTTAGGCAATGGCTGAACTCTGATAAACAGAGAGAGGTCACCATCCCTTTGGTTGGGGGTGTATTTGTTTAGGAAAAAATCTCGTCACTTTTTGCTGTCGTTTCTTCTTCTTCTCCAACAAAAACGAAATCATTCTTTTCCATATCATATGTATAGCCTGACCCTCTGCCTTCCTTCTTTCCAGCAGCAAGTTCAACTCGTTCACTTTCAAGAGGGAGCCATTTTAACAATGCCCGGACAGCAGTTTTTTTCGCCATCTGCTCATAGTCATCAACCCAAGGGCCTTTGCTTCCAGAGGAAGATCGTGCTTTAACACGTTCAATATCAAGAAGACTCAAGAACTCAAACTGTGTATCTTCTCCGCCCTTCATTTTTGCCACTGCGTAGGCTCCGACTACAGCACCGGACTTATCACCCTTTTTGCCAACTGTTGGCTTATGATGAATAAATGGGTTGGTTCCTTCCTCATACTCGAAGTGGTCACCTTCTCTGACAATCCTCCCCCATATTGAGGCAAGCCTACCAGATTGCAGTGCAAGTGATATTAACCCCTTGTATCCGGTGATCAGTTGACACCTAGTACCATACGGTATTAGATATGCTAACCCCTGCACGGAATTAGGGACTAAACCTAACTGGCAAGCCTCCATCGCAGAAGTTAGCACAGATTCCCTACTGCATTTCAACAGCCGAGGATTCTTTGATATTTCAGTTATGATAACCCGGTTGATTTTTTGTGGGGAAATATGATCCGGCAAAGCCATTGCCATCTGTGGTTCCATTGCCCCTAGGGTATCTCGGTATTTTTGAATATTCATTTCAGACATAATTCTCTCCTTAAAAATGTGTAAAACCCCAGTTTGGGATGTCAATTTCAACAATAGCCTCAGAGTAACCTAAAGGTTCTTCCTCTGGCTCACTAAGCCAACTCTTGTATTTACGAAGGTCAGCATCTGCAATCATCCACCCTTCATCCCTGGAGGCCATCCCTAGAGAGTATGCCGCCACGTTAAAAGGGGGGTGATTTTCAACTGCAAGAAAAATAAAGTCTTGGGGTTTTTCCCCATAACATACTTCTGCAGCCCTAGAATACCACGCACACTGAACATGGTATCTATATTTAAGCACGGAACGTGCAAATGCTTCTGGTGAGGCATCCAGTGTTGATTTTAAGTCCACCAGAAATATTCCATTGCTGTTTTCAAGTACCCAATCAGGCCGTGCCTTACAGGGCAAATCAAGTTGATCCCAGAACAAGGACACCTCTGGTTTACCCTGCTCAAACAATGGTGCTGTTTTCGGGAAAGCATTTAAAGCGTCAACCATGTGGGAAATAGTTTCAAACTGTTGTTGAGTAAGAATCGTTTTCCCTTCGGCTTTTTCCTTGAACACTTTGTATTTCTCCTTTCCCTCTTTAGTCCGCTTATCCACATCTGGCTCTACTATAAAAGTAGCCTCAAATACGTTACGTTGTAAACTGGCAGCATGGAATCCACTACCTAGTACAAGAGCAGGAGTTGCAGGAGAAGGAGGCATCATATAATGTGCAACGGATTTATGGATTTTATCCAGCCCCGATTTACTAATTGCCTTGTCCGCATGATAATCTTCATTGGACATTTTTTCATCTATCTTTGTTGGCATATTCTCTCCTATTATTTAATGATGTTCTCAATATTATATTCTGGTTCTGTAAGTTCTTCTAAAGTTGAAAAACCCAATCCCACCGTTGTTTCCCAATCCCAATCTCTGGAGCCGACTGTGGGAATTTTAGGAAGGGGGAGGCTCTCCAGTTTTTTAATTGTACCTCCCTTCTTGAGAAAATTTTTCACTGCTTTGTTTATGTCCTCTCTGACATGATTCTGGTTATCAGATCGTTTTTTTTGCAGAGTAAAATTTTTGAACTGATGTCTTTCATATTTAGCAGAAGAAATCCTCCTTCGGGGAGGCCTGTATTCCAGGGAACATTCTCGTGAACAGAATTTGCGGTTTGAGGGAACAGGAAAAAAAATCTTTTTGCAGTTTTTGCATTTGACTTCCGTGACTTCCTTGTTCCTCTTCTTACGCATTTTATCTAAACGTAAAGAGTAACTGTTCCTTCTGTTAATGTTCCGACAAACTTCAGAACACATAACAGAGACAGAGGATACAGGTTGATATAACTTCTTACAAACCCGACACTTTTTCCTAGAAAGGAATATCGTCTTTCGTGGCATCCTGGCTCCTATCATTAGTTTCAAATTTAGCACGAGCATTAGAAAGACTGTCCATTGCAGGACTTGATTCCGACTCATGGGTTTCACTAGATTTTGAATCCATGAACTCCATTTTATTTGCCACAATCTCAGTTTTGTAACGCTTGTTACCATTATCATCATCCCAACTGCGGGTCTGAATCTTTCCTTCCAGGTAAACCTGGGAACCTGATCTTAAATATTCTGATGCAACTTCTGCCAGACGACCCCAAATAACAATATTATGCCATTCAGTTCGTTCTACTTTTTCTCCAGTGGTTTTGTCTTTCCACGTTTCGTTTGTTGCAACACTGAAATTACAGACCGGGTTGGTTCCATCATTGTTTTTCAACTCTGGGTCTTGTCCAAGTCTGCCGATTATCATTGCTTTATTTAGATTTGCCATCTTTCTCTCCGTTGGAGGTTGAGGAATTGGTTGCGTTCACCGTTTTAAATAACTGATGCCCGTAACCGTTTTGCTTAAAGTGCTTATTCAGAACCTCTGCATATTTAATACGCAAGAGTTTTCCTTCACGAGCATCTTCAAGTCTGTTTTTCAGAGCTCTGAGTCTCTGATACTCTTTTTCAAAATCCGATTTCATAAATTGTTCTCAAATCATGTTCAAAATAATCCTAAATATATTTTCATACCCAACGTACCTGTGTTAAGCACTCTTTTCATTCTAGGGGTGTTTAATCGTCAAATTCGGCTAATTTGTTTTCATACATCTTCTTTATTTTTAAATCCTGTTTCCATGAGTCTGAATATTTTTCATTCCACAGTTTCGTTAAATCCTCTACACTTTCTACAGCATCGAAATCTAATTTTGCTATCTTCCTGGCCGTGGAGAGTCCGCTTGGTACTGGGTCATTGTATCTTTTATCCATATTGTTTCCTTGGAATAGGTTTGAATTATAAAGTTCATTTGACCATACCGCCTTGCCCTTTGTACCGGGATTGAGGTAATCGTCAAAATGCGTCTTGCAGTAAAGGGTCTTTGGTGAGAGGAACTTCGCAAACTTCGTGCCGTTCCATTCGTGGGATTTTATTTTATTTACCTGAAGAAAATCTTCGACAGTATATCCCTCAGATATTCTGGCGTTGATTTGTTTGCGGTAAATATCGGTTTTATGATTTAATTTTTTACCTGCCAGTTGATTCAAATTTCCAATAATTTTTTCATAAATTTCTTCGTCATTATTGTTATTTGAAATTGTATTTTTATTATTGTTATTTGTTTGTGTACCGTTCTCTGTATCGTTGGATGTCCGATCTGTTGTACTACGACCCTTGAGTGGTAACTGGTATTCATCGTATTTTGCTACGAATACAACGATTCGGGGATGTCCCGACATCTGTACCGTTTTCCGTACCGTTATTCGTTCATCTTTTTCGAGCCATTCTAAGAATCTTCTGACCTTCCCTCTTGACCATTTCCACGATGAGGCAAGATGGTTTTCGGTATGGCAAAATTCTCCCCGATTTAATTTAATAATCTCCTGACCATCCTTAATCTCTCCGGTATCATAATTCGCCATCCGAATCATATCGTGCCACGCTTGCCATTTCGTGAAAGGCTCCAAGTAGTACAATGTATCAGTGACAACTTTTCTCTGTATTAAATAATAATTTTTCACTCGCTCGCTCCATGAATCGAGTTATATGCTTATAAAGGCATCTCCAATGATAGGATTTCCTTCTTGGAAAAAATTCTCTGACCGTGATTGCTTAAAATTCTTGAGGGCAATCTGTTCTGCCGACATAAATATCGGACACGATCTACTTTGATTCCTAAAAGTTTTGCCACATCTTCAGTGCCAATCAGATCATCTTCTTCTTTTTTAAGCCATTCTGTAAATCTTGAATCCTCCGCAGCTTGTGAAACGGGAGGCCTTAAAGGTTTAATTTCCATTTGTAACTCCTTTTAATATTATTAACAGTATATATTATATCAAAACCTAAACTTAATTGAAACCTAAATTATATTTTTTAGTTGAAATTAGCGTGATCCGGTAGCCAGATTACGAAATTCCTCTCCGGGTTCTCTTCACTCCCACCATCGAAAAATACATAGTGCTGGATTCCTTCCTGCTCTAAATATTTGCAGAAAAACCATGCTTCCATTGGTGAATAATTAATATAATTAAAAACACCTTGAATGAAACAAGTCTCATAGTCCAAAATATATTCTGAGGCCTTGTTGTTTTGCTTTTTTCTGATTTTTAATTTCGGCAGCGGATTTTTTGAAAACTGCTCAAGATATTCGTATGGAATTTTTTTATCAAAACAAAAAGCATCACACCTAGTATGAACACAAAGCTCCGCCCATTCTTTTTTGATACAGATTTTTGCTTGTATATTTTTAATCGTTGCTGAATTTCCATCTAATAACATAACTCTCCTTTTTAATTTAAAAATTAATCCTCCCAATATTGTTCATCCAAATCATTTGGTGAACCTTGGGCCTGGTCAATACCACAATGATCCCTGTATGAATAACAGCAATCAGTACAGAACGTGCCAGCGTAAACACCAAAGGAATATCTTTCCCTGATGTCTGTTCTTGGCTCATGGCATTTGTTACATTTCATAGGTTGACATTCAAAACATAAATAACCTTCAAGTTTTTCAGTCCCTGATGGAATGCGGTTTACAAAAAGATTACTGCCGATGGATGTATCCCTCCGGCATGAAGTACATTCATTACCTATATTAATTGTCATCTTTAACCTCCTCCTCTGGGTTGTTAAAAAATACAACGCATGACCATATTGTGTCGTTGTTTAAATCTTGTGGGTCTATAAAACCCCAATTAGTATGTCCCAACTCTGCCTGACAATAAGCATCAAGGTAATCTGTTGAGTTTTTGGTTAAGTTCCTTAGTTCCATTTTTCCTCCTTTGAATCCTAAAAAAAGGGGGTGCTACGGTATGCAACACCCCCTAAAATTGCTGTGACGGGCGATTTGAAGACCCGTTTTTAGCCACTTTTTACTGTGGTGACTAATTCGGGGCTAATTGCACCGTTACTGCCTCCGGTCTTAAAAACTCTGAAGACATCTTCACCATTGATATGATCGGCTTCAACTTTGATACCTAAATTCCAAGTATTGCAATTAGTTGTCAGGCCGGTTGTTTTATGTCCGAGTCTGGAGGCTTCACTTCTGCCCCCGACTACAGTACCTCTAAAGTGTGCCATGATATTCCTCCTTTATTCTTTCAAGTTTTTCCTCAACAGCAGAAAGAACAAAATCTTCAGCGTTTGGCTTGATGCCGAAACTTTCCTCTAAAAAACGAAAAACCTTTGACAGTTTAAAAGACACTCTTTTGCCAAGATTTTCCGTGCTTGGTTCAAGATTTTCCGTGCCGTTAGCGTGTCGCCTTCTCTGGCCTTCACTCCGGTTGCGAAATTTTACTGCTTCCTTTTTACCGTTAGAGATAGCGTTGGAAACTTGACGCTTACTTTTTTTATACCACGTTTTATTTGCGTGAGCTTCACGACATTGCTTCGCCCAAGCCGCCCGCCTTTCTGGCGACCATACCATATTCGGGTTTGTGGTTTTTCTTACATATTTAGTAGGCATTGAGACTCCTTTATTAGGGTTATAATTAAACAGTGAAACCTAAACCTAAACCTCACTGTTGTTAACAGTATATAATAACCTCCGCCTGCTGTCAACTTTTTTTCCTCCATGTCTCTTTTCAGTTCCTGGGGCCTGGGTAGTTTTGAAACGGGGCCTGGCTGCGAAACCTAAATCTAAAATATTTTAAATCTAAACCTAAACCTAAACCTAAACCTAAATCCGCATATATACAGGGAAAGCGGATGCCGTACCCCCCCAGACTCATTTTTGGAAAATTCTAAAAATTCAAAATAAGTTAACATAATATAAAAGAAAGTTAAAAAAATGAGAGTTTGAAAAAGTCCTAAGTTTACATAATATGGAAAAAAGTTTACAAAATTTGGTGGTGAAAATGCCTAAGTTTACATAATATTGACTTAAAATTGATGTTTTTTTGGTGGTTTTTGGTGGTTTTTTTCATGCTCGAAAATTGCGAACCCTTGAAAATGCAGGGTTTAAGGACAGTTTGCAGTATCTCATCCCGTAAAAGTAGTAATTTTTCTGGCCGGGCCGGCCGGAAAATCTTGGCCGGTAATAATTTCCCGTTGAGGCCTGAAAAGAAAAAACGCTCAAATAGAGGGTGGTGGTTAAGTTTGTTTTTGAGAGGTGTAAGTAGTACCAAACTGGTTTTATTATAAAGTGGTGGTAATGTGGTTGCTTGTGTTGCTTGTAGTGATAACTTTATTAAAGGTCTTTTGGTTTGCAGTGGTGAAATATTTGGTGGTGGGAGTTATTGAGGCATAAAAAAAGGGGTTTCAGTCTAAACCAAAACCCCTCAAATTGTCTTTAAAATGGGTCTATTTAATAATAATTGATAACTGTATTATCCGAAACACGTTTTAAAAGTTTTTCAGTTACAATCTGACCCTTTACAGATAAATTTCCAGTATGGATAAAATGAACCAGTTTTTCATTATCATAAAAAATTGATTCTGCTTCCTCATATGATTCTGCTTCCACTATTCCTGAAAATGGTTTTATTATCATTCCTTGCATTTTATATTTTTTCATTTTCACCCTTTCAAAATTTTGGATTGTTGAAAACGTCAAACAGGTCTTTTTGATCCTCATCCTCATCCTCAAGGATAATATCCCTGTTTCCCTCCGCTTCCAGTTGTGCATAATAATAACTACTGTCTAAATAATCGTTTTTACTTCTGTAGTTATAATTATATGGTTCAGTGGTATATCCACTATAGATTCCACTTTTGATTAAACTACACTCATTTAAAATGGTTTTATCACCTATTATAAAAACCCAACAGGATAACTCTTTTCCTGAAATTGTTTTGCATGTGGTTAAAACTCTTGTGTAGTGATTATTATTTGGTTCAGTAGTTGTGAAAAATCCCTCAAGGGAATCTAATCTTGAAACATCCTCCCAACTATCAAAGGTAACCAATTCACCATTGATACATTCTGAACCTTTAAAAATACCTTTGTTTCCCTCTGCTTGTAGTTTTTCTTGCAAGATAAAATCTGTTTCGTTTTTCCTTGTAGCAATACAAACATAGTCATTCACAGATGCATATGGTAATGATCCCCTCTGATACAGATTACCTCTGATTTTCGCACCCTCTACTTTCAGCGCATCTTTACAATAAAAGGAATGATTCCCGAAACCCTTTTTGAGCGTACCATATACAAACACCCTCAAATCCTGTTTGGGTGGTGTAAATGTTTTTAATTTTTTTACATATTCCCTGCTCAAATACTTTTCACCCTCAAGCAGAAAATCTAAATATTTTACAGTGGGTTTCAATCCCTTTTTTTGATAAAACTTTGTTGCAATATAAAGGAATGCGTTGACCCTTTTTCCTTTTGAAGTTAACACCTGCTTTTCAACTCTTTTATATTGAATTGGTGCATGCTCAAAAGTATCTAAAATCAATGCATCCTCTTTTGACTCGCATTTATACAATAACCCCTCAACTGTATCCAATTTGGATTTTTGAATTGTTGCATATCCAAATCCCTTGCGTTCAGATGTTTTGTTAAATGTAAGTCTAAAACCCTTTAATGTTGCACGCTCAACTGATTCCCATAATACTTTCCTTTCACTCATTCGCTTTCTACTCATATTTGACCCAAAAGCAAAATAATATTTAGTGGTGGGAAGTGGTAATTTTTCTGGAAACAAATTCAGGCCAGGAGTCTGGAAACCCTTGCCATAAGTGGAAATGGCAGAAGTTGTGTTGTGCCAATCATATTTGTATTTTTTCATATTATCCCCTTTTATATCCTGATTTATGATGCGTGCATCCTGCATCCATCTTTCCATATTGTTTTTTGAAATGTTTCCTGCGATTGTCGTAAAATTCCCTCAACTCATTTCGCACGCATAACAAATCCATCATTTTGTGAAATGAGGGTGAATGTTTTCCTGTTATTCTGCTTTTTGCTTTTTTGCAGTAATTAATAATATGTTGAGTCAACTCAATCCAGTTGAGTATCTTTTCACTGTCAACTGTTCCTGAGTGGTGTCTGAACTCTACTGTTCCATGTTTCCAAAATGCGTTCAGATTTAATTTACAGTATCTTTCACTTCTGAACTCATTATAAAAAAGAGTATCCATGTTAGTATTCTTTATTCCTCTGTTATATGTATCACCAATACGCTCAACACCTGCTGAAATTTTCTCCATCCTGCTTTTGATTATATCAAATACCAGTTTTGCAGTATCAGCAGAATAAAACTGTTTAACAGGTCTGCAATAACAAGCGGATGTTCCTCTTCTGCTTTTGGGTTGGAAAGTATCAATGATTCCCTCATAGAATGAATAAAACTGAACTAACATGCCCAATTCCCTTGATGAAATGTTTTTTGCGTCATGATGAACGTGTAACCCTGTAGAGGTATTAACTTCCATTCCAAATTCACTCATTGAGTCAACAATACTTTTTACCTGTTCCATTCCTTTTTCACCTTTTAATGGTGGACTGATAACTTCACAATCAATCCCTCTACCATTTACTGAACCATCATGTATTATTTTCCAATAATTTTTGGTTTCAGTGTTCCACTGTTCTGAAAGTATTTCAACGCCTGTAGTGTCAATTATATACTCTGCTAATTCTGAACGTCTACGAACGTCTCCATCTTCATCAAGATTGATAACTGCTTCAATCTCAACTCCAAATGTTTCCTGCTCATTAATTATATTGTCCATGTTCCTTTTATGTTAAAGGTTAAAAGAGTTTTGACTGTAAGATGTTAACTGTAAACACCTTACAGTCAGATTATACCATATTTTTACATGATAAATTATATATAAAATCAATAAATCCTGTAACTATATGATTTTATAATGAAAGAAAATTATGATTTGAGGAAGTTTTTCACCCATTTTTCATAATTTACATTCAATTTCCTGCACAACTCCTTATTTGATTCCACAAAATGCATGGTTTCAGTTGTTATTTCAAAGCAATATTTGCACCTGTTCAGATGTTCAATCACTCTTTTCTTTCTTATGGATTTTCCATCAATAAATGATGCAATTTCCAAGTCTGTTAAATGTAACATTTTCATTCCTTTATAAAATGATTAAATGAAAAGATGAAAACTGAATTATTTTCACCTTATAGTATTAGACGTGCAAAAAAATAAAATTGAAAAAGAAAGTGGAAAATGTGGTGGCAGCGCACCCAAAAAAAAGCAATACACGCATGCGAGGGAAAACAGAAAAAAGTGGGTTATATGTTCCATTTCTGTATTTATCAAACATATGAAATGCAGCTGCAAAAACAAAAAAGGGAATTTGGTCGCAGCCTCCCATAATCGTGTATTTTATGCGGGTTTATGATTAAATATATATTTTTTCAAAACCCCCCTTCCCGAATATGAGCTAGGCTTAATGCTAGCACCCCCACCACCCGCAAATCATTGATCTTAAAATTTTTTATTTTTTTTTATTTTGAATTAGTATATGCTTAATCAATGGGTGAGGTATTAAACAGGGAGACAGGGGTCTTTGTATTCCCGGCAAAATTAGATTTGAGTTTTTGTGATGAAGTAATATCACTGGCATCGTCTAATTTCAAGGGTGCCACGATAATAGATGATACTGATTGCGAGAAGGTAGTCCCAGATTGGCGTAAGAGTGAGGTTTACTGGACAACTGAGCAATGGATAGTGGATGCAATATGGCCTTTTATGGAAGTGGCTAATGAGTTATCTGGGCAGATGTTTGATATAGAGAGGGTAGAGGACATCCAGATCACGAAATACGGTGTAGGAGGCTTTTATGGCTTTCATACGGACAGTTACAGCAGTCATTTTTTTAAGGACAGTCATGGGAAGGTACGGAAGCTCAGTATGACGGTACAGTTGAATGATGATTATGAAGGAGGAGAGTTCCAGGTAGGGAGGTGTTACAAGGGTAAGCTGCAGATTGAGACATTGGAGAAGGCTAAAGGGACTGTGATTGTGTTTCCATCGTCTTTGGAGCATCAGGTTAAGAAGGTAACGTCAGGAGAGAGGTATTCGTTAGTAGCATGGTTTAAGGGACCGCCACTGAGGTGATATGGAAGTAATTGATGACTATTTATCCGGGGATGTATTCAGTGAGCTGCAGGGCAGGATGCTGAGTCAGGATATTTGCTGGCATTTTGTACCATTTACTGATGGGGATAGTAAGAATAATGACCAGTTTTTCTTTGG
>VTLG01012414.1_pt1 | contig 18583 bp, 12 predicted proteins | sample 4694571 | NCBI WGS metagenome assembly VTLG01 (sample SAMN12604809, study PRJNA352737) | marine metagenome | biome: ENVO:00000447; feature: ENVO:00000209|ENVO:00000569|ENVO:01000036; material: ENVO:00002151; isolation source: viral sequences binned using virsorter ... | reverse complement strand
CCAAAACAACTTAAACTTTAAAAATGAAATCAATTGCACTTGCCGCACTGGCATCCACCGTAGCCTTGGCGACACCTGCACAAGCCGGTGTATACGTAAATGTAGAAAACAACGGAACTCGTTTGGGTTCAGAATATCTAGGTTCAACTACGGATCTCCATGTGGGATATGAAGGTGGAACAGATAAGTTCGGATTCTATGTTCAAGGAGGTCCAGCTATTGTGGATATCCAGGGAGACTCTGATCAAGATTGGAGACTCTCAGGTAAAGCCGGTGGTAATTTCGCAGCCTCAGAGAAGTTCGATGTTTATGGGGAGATCTCTTTCCTAACCTCAGATGAGGATCTAGATATCGACAACAGTTGGGGCACCAAGCTCGGAGCTAAATTTAAGTTCTGATGAAGATCTTTACGTCTCCATGGCTCATTGCAGTTCTATTCTTAGGATTCTTTGGGTTCGTGGAGACCCTACATATGATCGAACATGAACATTGTAGGGAATGCCCAACGTGCGAAACCACACAAAACTACTAGATATCTGATAGGCGGAACCTATTGGATTGATTAACCTATACAAATTTTAATCATGCCTTTTAATCAGAATACAGCAGCCGGTACGGTTGTATATACACCTGGTGAATTTTTCTCTGGAAAAGTTGTAGCCAACGATTACATCATTGACTCAGCTGACACAGGTAACAACCTACCTAGTGGTGGTTCAGACGGTGCTACCTATAGAACACCTCTAAGCGTAGCTGTTGGTAAGTATGAGCGGGTTGTCTTTCGTGTCTGGCTAGATTTAGCTGTTGATGCTGATTGCGATCTTAAGTACAAGGTAACAACACCTGGTAGTTCTACTGCATTCCGTGCAGTTCAACATATCACAGCGCTACCTGCTGCAGCTGGTACTGATGCTTTAACTACATCATTCCAGACTACTGCAACTGGTGTAGCAGAAGCTACCCTCACTGGTTCTAGTGATGGTCAAGTTATCTATACCCTTGAAGGCAGCTTAGTTGCTGGTGGAACAGCTGGTGATCTTGCAATTCAAATTGCACAGAACACAAGCCACGCTTCTGACCTCAACCTCAAAGCTGGTTCATTCATTGAGTACATGCGCTTCTAAGCGTAGGGTGGGGAGCACCTCAGAGTCGGACTCCCCTCTCATTGGCTTTTGGCCCTGTACGCAGGATACCCTTTAGCCGTCTAGACGGTGGGATAGACCACAACTTTAATTTTCAATCGATTGAGAGCAACGTAAATTATACAAACTCTCTAAGTAATGGCAAATACACTTGCAACCAGTATTGGTACCGTTAATAACGCTAGTCAAACTCCACTATCATTAGGTACAGACTATAATGTTAAATACGCTACCTATCTTAAGCTATTCTCTGGTGAGCTTTTCAAAGCTTATGAGTCTAGCACTATAGCAAAAGGAACTGTACAGAACCGTCAACTAAAGAACGGTAAGAGTCTACAGTTCATCTTCACTGGTCGTATGCAAGCGGCTTATCATACTCCAGGAGAACCCATTCTCGGATCGGGTGATCCTCCAGTAGCAGAGAAGACCATCGTTTGTGATGACCTTCTCATAAGCTCAGCTTTCGTATATGATCTAGATGAAACACTTGCTCACTATTCCCTACGTTCAGAGATTTCCAAAAAGATTGGACACGCTCTAGCTGAGGCATATGACAAGAAAGTGTTCCGTGTGATTGCATCAGCAGCACGTCAAGCACATCCAATTACTGCATCACCAGGCCCAGAGCCAGGTGGTTCTGTTATTAAGATTGGTGCTAATAATGAGTATGACGCTCAACGTTTAGTAGATGCATTCTTTGAAGCAGCATCAATTCTTGATGAAAAGAACCTACCTAAGCAAGGTAGAACTGCAGTACTATCACCTCGTCAGTACTACGCCCTAGTATCTCAGGTTGATTCAAACATTCTCAACCGTGACTACGGTAATAATCAAGGTAATTTGAACTCTGGTGAAGGACTAGTATCTATTGCTGGTATTGACATCAAGCGTTCTAACAACCTACCTTTCAAAGCTGGTACTGTCAATGAACAGTCTGGTGAAAACAGCTCCACTGGGATTGGTCAAACTCTTGCTACTGACTTTTCACAACATGCAGGACTTATCTACCAGAAGGATGCTGCTGGTATTGTAGAAGCAATAGGTCCACAAGTACAAACAACCGGAGCTGATATTAAGACAATGTATCAAGGCGACTTGATCGTTGGACGTTTGGCAATGGGAGCTGGTACTCTTAACCCTGCTGCTGCAATTGAAATTCAAACTGCTTGAGGTATATCATGTCAGTTAAACCAGGAGTTTCAACAAAAAGAACTATCTCCGCTGCTAATGGTATTAGCGGTGGGGTAGGATCTGAAACATTAAACCCTCCAACACCATTACCTTATGGCCGTCAAGTACAGTCAAATGGTTTGTCTGCTAGAGGTGAGACCAACGCAACAGGTTTATAATAAATTATGGCAAACGCTGCAACAGCCGCTGGAAACAATGGCGTTTCTGGCGCAACTTCAACAACCACTGCCTTGCGTGCTTCTGTATCGCAAACTGAAGGTGGTTCATTCTCCCGTAGTGATGTAAAGTCTGAGACTAAAAACCTCCGCTTTGCTTACACTGGAGTAGAGTGCGATACCCCAACGGTATCGCGTTAACAAGGGGGACTTCGGTCCCCTTTTTTTTATTCACAAATATTTATACCTATGGCCGACGTAATAACTCAATTCAAAACAACAGAACTAGACGCAATTAATGAAATACTAGCGTCCGTTGGTCAGGGACCAGTGACCACCTTAGATGATACCAACCCGGACGTTGCGATAATTCAAAGAACTTTGAAACAAGTATCTAAGGAAGTACAGTCAGAAGGCTGGTCCTTCAATAAAGAATTCCAAACTAAAAATGTATTACAACCACAAAAAACTGCTGATTGGGTAAAGAATACTGTATATAAAATAGGCGATACAGTAATGAATGATGGTAATTTATATGAATGCACCACTGCTGGTACATCAGAAAATGATGCTACCAAAGGACCGACAGGAACAGGAAGTGGTATAACAGATAATCAAGCTAAATGGCAATTTATTATTGTTGGTAATAAAACAAAAATTGTAGTAACTGATAATATACTACAAGCAGATTTAAGTGATCCTTTAAGGGATTATGATCCAGTTGTAAGATGGGATGATGATCTTAAAAAACGTGTATTATATGACAGAGCTAACCATACAGATAGATGGGATGCAACTAAAGACTGGGAATGGGATGTAACATTCTTCTATAATTTCTTAAGTCTACCTGCAGTTGTACAGGATTATATAGTAGCTAGATCTGCTACTACTGTATCATCTCGTATTGTAGGTGATATGGGACAGTATCAAATATTACAACAGAAAGAAGCTTATTGCAGAGCAATGTCTTTAGAGTATGAATGTAGTCAAGGTGATTATACATTCTTTGGGCACTCTAAGAATAAGACAAAGAACTACTATGATAGTTACAAACCGTACCTAGCTTTAGAACGATAATGGCAGCAGTAACTCAAAGAATTAGTAAGTTTCTAGGTGGTGTGTCTAAACAGATAGACACTAAGAAACTAGATGGTCAGGTAACAGATGCTATTAATGCCTACCCTGACCCTACATTAGGTTTAATAAAAAGACCTGGTATAAACTTCCTATCAGAACTTGGAGCTTCTTCTGAGTTTACTGATTCTAAATGGTTCTTTATACAACGAGATTCAGATGAACAGTATGTAGGTTGTGTGACAGGACAACGAGTTAGAGTATGGAATAAAACAGGTGTTGAATGTAAAGTTAATGACTTAACTATTCCTTTAATATTAAATGGTAGTGATAATGGTGGGGCGAATGTAACTACTAAAACTGACTTACCAGTTGCAAGTACTACTGGTAGTGGATCTGGTATGAGGATTAATGTAACTGCATCTGGAGGTGTAGCTACAGGTTTTACAGTACACACCCCTGGTACAGGTTATGTTAAAGATGAAGTACTAACTATCTCAAAAAGTAATTTCAGCCCAGCTGCTACTAATGATCTTAAATGTAAGGTAGTATCAGTACCTACTGAACATTATTTAAAATGTAGTGGTGTTACATACTGTACAAGTTCAGGTTTAAAACCAGAAGATTATAATATATTAACAGTACAAGATACTACTTTTATTGTTAATAAGAAGAGGAAAATTCTCGAACAAGCTTTACCTGACGATGAAATTACAGGTAGATGGGCTACAGTTAGAATAAAAGCAGTTGAGTATAGTGTTGATTATAAAGTAACCATCCAAGTTATAGATAAAGATGAAGCTAATGTAGGATCGGCTACAACTTATACGTATCATACAAGAAATGAAGATACGTTTTCTGGTAACACACCTATGACTAAGCTTAATGTAAGTGATATAATGTCATCTACAGAAGGCAGTAATAATGGTATAGCTAAACAAATAAATGATGCCAGTAATCTTGCGACATATATTAATCAGACAAGTTTTGATATTAAATATACACCACCAACTACTAGTGCTGATACTAAGAAATATAGGATTAAAGTTACTGTAACAGGTGGCGCAGCTCATGATGCTATAGAATGTTTTCAAGATGATGTAAATAATATATCTAAATTACCTGATCAATCCTTTCATGGTAGAATTGTAAAAATAAACAACTCTGCTAATAATGATAAAGATGATTATTTTGCAAAATTCTTCTGTACTTCTGATACTACAGCTCCAAGACACGGTTTAGGTTATTGGGAAGAGTGTTTAAATCCAGTGAATACATCACCAGGATTAGACAAAGAAACGATGCCACATGAACTATTCAATACAGCTACTGATGAATTTAATTTTCAACGACGTCCTTGGACTGATAGATTAGTTGGCGATGATGTTACTAATAACCATCCAAGTTTCTTAAGATATACATTAGATACAGATGGTACTACTAAGATATATAACGGGACTATAAGACAGGCATTTTTCTATTCAAATAGACTAGGATTCCTTACTGGTGATAGTGTTGTTTTAAGTCAATCAGGTGAATATAGTAATTTCTATCATACATCTGCACAAGTAAGTATAGCATCTGACCCAATAGATATAAGTTGTTCTGCCGTTAAACCTGCTGTTCTAGAAGGTATTGTACCTCAGACTCAAGGTTTAGTATTATTCAGTAGATATCAGCAGTTCTTAATGCATTCAGGAGATGGAGGTATCTTCACACCAGGTAATACAGCAATTAAAGCTATCTCTAGTTATGAGATGGATATTAAAAATGATCCTGTAGATATTGGTGATAGAATAATATTCTTAAGTAAGACGCCTAGTAATACAAGAACATTCGCTATGCAGACTAGAGGGTTTGAAGAGAACCCTATTATCATTGATATGGGTAAGGTTGTAAATGAATGGATACCACATACAATCGATCAATTAGAACCTAATTCTCAGAATAAATTAATAGCTATGGCTACTAGTAATTCTGAAGATATGTATTTATTTAGGACTCATAGTGATGGCGAGAAAGATGTTATGCAGGCATGGTTTAGATGGAAACTACCTGGTAATGTCAGAGCTTTTACATTTATAAATGATAAGTTTTTAGTAGTAACAGAGCAGTCTAGTAAACTTAATTATGGATTTGCTAATTTAAATATGGTACCAACAGATGTTGTACTTACAACAGAAGAAGGTGTTCAAAGTAATCCTTGTGTTGATTTTATTAAAAACCCTGCTTCTGTAACAGATAATCCTATTGATACATTTACTATCACTACTGCAGGTTCTGGCTATACTGTTGCTCCTACGTTAACAGTCACAGGATCGGCAACAGCTACAGCAACTATTACTGGAGGAGCTGTGTCAGCTGTAACTACTACTGCTATAGGAAGTGGTTATACAGCAAACCCTACAGTTACAGTAGGTACTGCATGGGTTACCAGTACATCTTACAGTACTAATGATGTGAGATTCCATGGTGATAATCTTTATAAAGCTACTAATAGTGCAACTTCAGGTAGCACAGCACCTACACATACAACAGGTACTGTCTCAGACGGTGCTGTGACATGGCAATACTTAGGTAAAGCAGCTAAGATTACAGCAACTTATTACCAAGGTAGTAAGCTTAAATTACCATATGCAGATGTAACAACTAAAACACCGTTTGTATTTATATCAGGAGCAACTGATGTTGATGGTAGAAACTGGACTGGACTTAGAACTACAGTTGGTAGTGATACCTATTTGTCAGTACCAGAGAAACTTAACTCTATTGCAAGTAATGTTTACGTAGGTTATCGTTATAATTTTGATGTAACATTACCTCGTTATTTCTATAAAATACAAGGTGAAGCAGCAGATTATACAGCAAATCTAACTGTATCTAGAATGAAGTTTGATGTAGGTCTTACTGGTGATGTCAGTTTTAAACTTAAGAGAAAAGGTTTTGAACCTCAGTATCAAGAGTGGACAGCTACTACTAATCAGAAAATATTTAGTTATAATATAGATGTAGATATTAGTGATGTATCCGTTAAAATACAAGAAGGAACTGATTCAACACAATTATCTAAAACAACTGCATTTACTATTGCTGATAATTCACCACCTTATACTGATGGTGTAAAAGGTAAGCTGACTCTTACAACAGCTCCTGGTAATGGTAAGAAAGTGAGATTATATAGTAACTATTGGTACCCAACAATCTCTACAAGCGATGCTAATTATTATACAGCTGATGATGTTCCTATGACAAACCAGAAAATATTTACAATACCTGTACACCAACGATCTGATAATTTCGAAGTAAGGGTATTCAGTGATTCACCTTTCCCTATATCATTAAATTCAATGATGTGGGAAGGTCAATATTCCCCACGTTATTACCAAAGGAGATAAAATATGAGTTGGTTTGATGGAGGTCAAGCAGATGAACAGAATAAAGCTACTAAACGTGCTTACGGTTTTGATGTAGCTACATGGAAACATAATTACGGTACTTATCAACAGAACCGTGATTTTCAAATCAGACAGAATAAAGCAAGTCGTACTTTTGCTGAACTTAGTACACAATGGAAAGAGAAGAGTGCTGATGATAGTTGGAAACATCGTAAAGCATTACAAGAATATGAGCATGGTTCTAATGTAAAGCAATATAACTTATCAATAGCTAATTATAAAAAACAGCTTGGATTTAATAATTTAGGTGCTTCTGCTGCTTACGAGTCGCAAATACGTAACTATGATGAAACACAAGCTGAACAAAGTTTCCAAAGACAACAACAAAGCTTAGATGCTTTAATAGCAGAAGGTGATGCTAGGTCTAGAGGTATAGCAGGAAGATCTGCAACTAAACTTGCTCAAGCAGCAACTGCTGAATATGGACGCAACATTGCAATATTAGATGAAAGTATGCAAAGTGCTACTTTACAACATAAAGCAAATATGCAGAAAATAGCAGTTGATAAATATGGAGCTGATTTAGCTGCAGAAGCTAAGAAACTTTTAGAACCTACTAGAAAGCCGAACATACCTGAACCAAGAGGTCTGCCACGTCAGAAAATATTAGATCCTCCATTACGAGTGAGAGGTCCAAGACCTGTACGAGGAGCTAGAGCTACTGGCCCAGGATTGCTAGCTAAGGTATCTACTGTAGCTAATATTGTACTACCATTTATGCCAGGGGGTTGATGAAAAAAGTAAATCAAGTAGCCTTCCAACGGTACGCCAAGGAAGGAGCTTTCGAAGCAAAACAGGTATCTTCTGCGAATATACAGGCAGAAGCAAAGAAAACAGCTGACTACATTAAGCAATTAAAGCTACAATATCAGCAAGAGATAGAGAATAATACTAATCAATTAAATCAATTAAGTACAAATTACCAGTTAAAACGTCAGGCAGATGCTGGTAATAAACAAGTAGAAGATTTTGGAAGAGAGATAGACGAGAAAGCAAGGAGGCGTCAATTTGAAGTTGACATGAAAAGCTTTCAGACTAGAGCAGATAATGCTAAGAAAAGTTACGATGCTATCTCTTCATTCTCTAAGCTTGCTTTAGCTAAAATAGGTGAAATAACAAATGAACAGCATGCAAAAAATTATGAAGCTGGTCTTATGGATGCACTTTATGAAGGTGTACCTGCTGAAGAATTAATAGCAAATCAGATTGGTGAAGCTAATATACATATAGCTAATGAAGAGATACAAGGGCAAGCAGATGTAAGTGCAGCTGCAGGCACACATCCATCTATAGTCCAAAGTATGAGAAAAGCAGGTAATCGTGCTTATCAATCTGGATTAGATAAAGGTAATATAATTAGATTAGGGAGAGAATACCACGACTGGGCTGTCTCTCAATTTTCTACTAATAACCAATTACAAGTAAGTGTAAAAGACGAGGAAAGTGGTGAGTATAGGACTATAACACCTATGGAAGCTGGATCTGCTGAAGAAAAATTTGCTGTATTAGATCAGTTACTTGTACCATATTTAATTGAAAATAATTTATATGGTAAGAAGAGGGCTTTCTTAAATCCTTTAATAAAACAAGTATACTCAGCTAATTCACTTATAGTTTCTGAAGCAAGGAAAGTTGATTTAAGAGTAGCTTCAAATGATTTAAAAAATAAAGCTATTGCTACATTCTATGCTAGAAAAGATCCTATTGGATTTGAAACATCTTTACGTATGCTAGCAAGGACTTTAGATGATAATGATAAAAACTTAGGTTTAGGTGGTGCTAGGCAAGAAATGTTTAAACTTCTGTATACAGGAAGAAATGAGGATGGAGGTCTACATTTTTCAGATTCAGAGATTAAAAAAATAGTATCTAGTGCTTTTGCTGATCAACCTGATAACCCACTATATAGTAGATATTTTGCTGAAATACAAGCAGCACAGATGGAAAGACAAAAGTTAGAAGGTGAGATTTTAGATAATGCAGCTGCTGATGAAAGAAGAGCTGAACAGCAATGGGGTAGAGATGCTATTAAACTTATAGAGGATGAACAGTTAGGTCAACTTGAAATAGGTAGACTTATAAGTGTAGCTGATCAGCGTTTTGGAGCCGAAGCTAAGATCACTAAAAAACTAAAATCATTATTAAAGTTCAATGTATCAGAAGAGAGTGATAAACAATGGATTCCTATACTTGATGAAAAAGCTAAGATGGGGGATTTAGATTTAACAGAAATAAAACGAGCTGGTTTAACAGATAGGACTCAAGCACTATATGAACAGAAATATAGAGAAAGTTTATTATTCTCAGCACCTGAAGCTAAACGTAAAGTCGGTTTTGAGGTTATAGAAAATAAACTCTTAGAAAGAGTTGATAGACTTCGTCTTGATGGTAAAAATAAAAATGCTTCTTTTACAAATGCTTTTGATTATGCTAAAAGTGAGTACAAGAAGGACTTTTATAATTATATGAGTTGGAATAAAGGTACCCCTGCAGGTACGCATGAGAACGCTCATAACTATGCAGTGAAACAATTTAACGAGGAGTTTAATAAAACAAAAGAAGTAAAAACAACGGATAAAAAAGCCGACGTAAAAACCCAAATAGTATCTGCTGGTATGTATGCAGCTACAGATACAAGGGGTGGTGTTGCAAATGCTCATTTTATCAACTTTACTGTAGATAAAATAGAGACAGAGGAGACTGTAATTGTAAGTAATATGAGCCGGTTAAGGAATGAAAAAGCTAATAGTAATATCCTTAGAAAAACAGAATTTATATCAAAAGACAGGATACTAAACGCTTTAGATACTCTTAGAGATCCGAATAGTACTGTCAATATAAATACATTATTACCAGAACTTTCACATTATGCTAGAGAGTGGAAAACCAATGGTAGACAGGTAACACCAATGGATGTATTCCAAACTCAAGTTGAATTTCATAGGGATAGTGATCCTAGCATTGAAAATATAAGTGATGAAGAATATAAGGAGGCAACTAAAATAACAGAATCAATTGACCCAAGGTATAAAGCATTAATTTCAGGGCCTTATGCAAATCCACTTACAGCGGTCACTGCTATAAAATATACATTAGATCCACAAGGCCATATAAGACGTGAGAATATAAGGCCTGGTGTATTAGAAGCTGCTGGGGTATTTCCAGGATCAGATGTTCAATATGAAACTTTAAATAAGGGGGATGAGTAATGGCTATTCTAGAAGAAGTGACACCTACTGGTTATGAATCAGATGATACTTTAAAAGATCAAGAGCCTAAACCTGAACCTAAACCTATTATAACCGAGACACCAGTTGAACCAGAGTCTGAACCAGAACCTAAACCTAAACCAGAACCTAAACCAAATAAAAATGAACTAAAGGCTCAGCCAGGTTCTAAAGGTATGCCTTCAGAAACGCCTGAACTGGAACCTATAGATCTCAAACAAGAGCTGATTGATGCAAGAGATTATATGATAGGTGCGAGAGAATCATTTGATCAATTCTCTGCTGGTACTTTAGATACAGCTGCAGGTGCTCTTAAATGGAATAAAAATACACGGCCTATAGGAGATTGGTGGTTAGAAAACAGTAAACAACCTAAAAATGATGTAGATGCTGCACTTAGAAAAGCAGGTGGTGTTATAATCCCAGTTGTTACAGCTGGGTCTGCTATACCAGGAATGATAGCTAAGTCTACAGCAGGTGTTACAATACCTGCAGTAACAAGAATAGCAGGTACTATTGCAGCTAATATGGGTATAGATACTTTAGTAACTGCGGCTTCTACATCAGCAGATGATGAGTCATTTGGTAGTTATCTTGAAAAGGCTTTCGGTTTTGATTTTGGTAATTGGGTAGAACACCCAGAAGATAGTCCACAATGGAGAAGAGCTAAAAATCTTCTGTGGAATATGGGTTTATCAGTCGGTGTTGATTTGTTAGGTTTAACTACAAGAATGCTTAGACTTAATAGACAAGTTAAACCTGATTTAATTATTCCTAGAACTGAACAAGCAGCTAATGTAGTTGAAGCAAGGAATGTAAAAAGACAAACGTTGGAAGATATTCTGGTTGGAGATGTAGATCCTGTTACAAAAGATATAGAGCTTAACCAGAAATTAGCAAACCAAGAGCTTATTGATGAAGGTGCGGAACGTTTGATAAAAGGAGTAGATAGCTATGATCCTTATGTCAATACTGATGTAACCAAACCATTACCTGTACAAAATGTAGGTGATGACGTTATAGATTCCGTAATAGATCAAGTTAAGATTCAAAAGAATATAAATACAACTAATGGTAGACCTAGACCTGTTATATCTACTAAAGGTATGAAGGACTTTTATAACGCAGCTGATGGCACCATACGTGGTGAACTATTAGATGAAGTTGCTGCTCAACTACCTAAGCAAATAGATGTTGTATCAAATGGTAAGAGACTGACTGGTAAAACATTGATGGAAGCTGTTGATACGTTAACAGAAAACATCACTACCATGAAACCTTCTGAATTAGCTAATGATTTAAATAAAGCTAAAACTAAAATTATTCAAGATGCAAAATTCTTAGATGATGATAGCTTTATTGCTTATTCAAATGCCTTTAAACGTGTATTTGATAACCTCTTAAGTCCAGACAGGATCAGAGCTTCTTCTTTGATAACTCAGCAAGCAGCTGATAATGCAGTCTCAGGTTCTACAGCTTCAATACTTTTAAAAGGTCTTGAGGATACATCAGAGATTCAGAAATCAGTTCATAAAAACTTAGAACTTGTTATTAGAGAGCTACGTGCTAATAGGTGGATAGCTGGTAGACAGCTTAAACTTATGGACCTTATGAACGGTGATCCTGCTGTTGTAGCAGCTAGACTAGCTGAATGGGAAGAAGGTTTTGAAGCAGGTTTAAAGGAAGCAAAAGATCAAGGATCTCTTGTCTTTAGAACTTTAGATGAAATTGCTGAAGTAGATCCTGATTTCTTAATGCCGTTTAAAATGGCATATGATGCTACTAATGGTGATGTCGATACACTATATAAACTACATAGATGGATAGATAATAGTTTAGGTGTTTGGAATAAAGCGATTGTAGATAATGAACCTAAAATACCTAGTTTAGTTTTACAAGGTCTAAACAGTGTACGTTTTAACAACTTACTATCTGGTAAAGCTGGTATCCGTGCTTTAATGGGTAATGCTACACAATTAGTAGCTAAACCAATAAACACACTTGTAGGATCCGTAGCTACACAAGATATGAAGACTTTTAAACGAGCTTTGTATTCTTATGGTGGTATAATGGAGAATCTACAACGTGGTTTTAAAGTAGCTGGGGAAGATTGGCGTAATGCTGTTGCTAATCCACAGCTTGCTGCAATGAGAGGACGTGAAGATTTAAGTAAAACAGCACTACAAAATGTAGAAATACTAGAAGCTACTAAAGAAGCTTTTAGAAAGAAAGGTGATATCGGTAAAGTAGCTTTAATTAATATGGTTCAAGTTACAAGCTGGTATAATAATAATGCAATAGCTAGATGGGGTATTAACTCTATGCATGCTATTGATGGTTTCACTGGTTCTTTCACTGCTAGTGCTATGGCACGAGCTGAGGCTTATGATAGAATATTCAGTAAACTACCTGAAGGTGCTTTCCTTGATTCAAAAGAAACTGTAGCTAGATTCAATGAATTACAGAATAAGCTTTATAGCAAAGCTTTTGATGAATCAGGTTTATTAACTAATGAAGCTGCTAAAAATGCGGCAGGAGAGATAGCACTTAACTTAGATGATGAGATAGTTACACGTTTACAAAGGGTTATGGATAAAATACCAGTATTAAAAGCTGCTATTATGTTCCCTAAAACTGGTGTTAACGGTTTAAAACTACTTGATTCTTATGTACCTAGAGCTAGAGGAGGGTCTTCTCTTGGTCCTGCTCTAACAAAAGCACGTAGATTACTTAGTGCTAAAACTACTGTAGAAATAACAGAAGCTTTAGCAGAACATGGTATGGAATATAGTGATGAAGCATTCAAACAGTTAAAGTCTGAATATATAGGAAGACAGTTAATGGGCAGTGCTGTTGTAATGGCAGGTGCTACTATGTTCTTAGCTGGTAATGTAACAGGTAATTATACCCAAGATCCAGCTGAAAACCAAAGGTTAAGAGCTATGGGTGCTAAGTTTAAACAGATTAGAAACCCATTAACTGGTGAATGGCATAGTTATGAAGGTTTCCAACCTTATGATTCTTTATTAGGATTGATATCTGATACATTATTCCATGCTACACGTGTGGATGAGGCTATTACTGAAGATATGTTAAGAAAGATTGGTATGAGTATTAGTATGAATGTTACTAATATGTCTTTCTTATCAGCATTTGAACCTATCTTAAGTTTAGCTAGTGGAGATCCTTCAGCATGGTCTAGATTCTTAGCTCTACAAGCTGACTCTATAATACCTGCTACTGGTGCTAGACAGATATTAAATAGAATTATCCAACCTCAATTAGTAGATGCAACAAACCATTTCTGGGATCAGCTGAAAAGAAGAGCTGCTCCTTGGACAATGCCTGAAGTTATAGATATTTATACTGGTGAACCTATTTATCCTGGTCAAGATAACCCGATAAGTGATGCTATTGTAGCTATGTTACCTGCTTTTAAAACAACAGGTAAGATGGAACCTTGGAGACAATGGTTACTAGCAACAGGTTGGAATCAATTACAAATAATGAGGACTAATCCTGATACTGGTGAACCTCTTACTGCAGATCAAAGGCAAAAAATTAATACTTGGATTGGTGACAATATGCGCTTAGACAAGGAAATAGAAAAGATGATGAACCGTCCAGATAAATTCTGGGACCGTAAAGTTAAAGAATATGTGAAACTTAGGAAATTAAGGTCTCAAAGTTTAGCACCTATTAAAGAGTTAGTAGTTCATGAAGCTTTAACACAACTTCATAGATCTGCTTTTGACCAAGCATGGGGGGCTTTAACTAGAGAAGATAAAAACTTTGCTATGATTAGAGGTTTGCGTCAACGTCGTGATCGTGCTCTAAATAGAGGTGATATGGAACAAGCTGGGAAAGATATAGACGCTCTTGAACAATTATTACAAATGAATCGTTAAAGCATGGCTACAACTGAAAACATACATACAGCAAATGGCTCCACCACCAACTTTGCTTTTACATTTCCATATTTAGAAACTACTGATGTTAAGGTAGCTACCAAAGCTTCTGGTGCTACTAGTTACACAGATAGTGCAACAACTGAATACTCCTTTGCCGATGCTACAACAGTGCAGTTTAACTCCGCCCCTGCAAATAACACAAGTGTTAAATTATATAGAGATACAGATAACGATAATTTAAAAGCTACATTTTATTCAGGTTCAGCTATAAGATCTACGGACCTAAATAACAACTATACTCAGATACACTACGTATCACAAGAGGTTGAAAACGCATCTACTACAGCTACAACTACAGCTAATGCTGCAAAAACAACAGCAGATGGAGCTGATGCAAATGCTACCACAGCGTTGAATAACTCACGTGAATCAGATGGTTCAGGGGGTTGGACAACAGCTATAGCAAAAGCTACTTCTGCAACAAGCACAGCTAATTCAGCTAAAACTGCTACAGATACCTATGTTCATGATGGTAGTACATTAAAAGGTACAGGAACTGGTGGACAGCCACAAGGTGTTGCGTATGCTGTTACAACAGCTACAAATGCATCTAATGCAGTTGGTGATAAGATAGATAAAGACGGTAGTGTAGCAATGACTGCTGCACTTGCAATGGGTACTAACAAGATTACTGGTGCTGGTGATCCTACAGCTGCACAGGATGTTGCTACTAAAGCTTATGTAGATGCACAAAACACTGCACAAGAACTAGATGCAGCTAAAATAACATCAGGTACATTACCTGCTGCTAGGATTGGTGCTCATATTGATACTACTAAATTTGATGCTAGTAAGCTTATTATAGCTAGTGAATCTGCAGCTCATACACCTAATGATACTACCATGTATACCACAGGTGGTGTTGATAATAGAATCGATAGTAGAGTAAAGACGTTAGTTGAAGAGGTAGGTGGTTTTGTAGCTATTGCAAATGAAACCTCATTCCCTAATACTAATCCTGATATTAATGATAATGCTGGTACTCTTGTAAGTATCAAAGCTCTATCTACCAACTATACATCAAGTGGTAGTGGGGTTATAACCATTTCTAATGGTACGGTAGGTAACTCTACTGTTACTGTTAATGGTGCTGAGAATAGTACTACTTATGCGTCTGGTTTTGGTCTTATTGTAGAAACTACTTCCACATTAAATACCTATACTTTCCACAGGTTAGTACCTAAAGTAGGTGAGGTTACAACAGTTTCTGGTATAGCAGCTAATATAACTACAGTAGCAGGTATCTCTGCTAATGTTACTACTGTTGCTAATAACAATGCTAATGTAACTTCTGTTGCAGGAAATGCTACAAATATCAATACAGTAGCAGGTAATATCACTCATTCTGAAGACCTAGGTCTAGTTTCAGAAGCATTAACTACAGGTAGTACAAGTGCTGTTACGACAGTCGGTGCTAATATGGATGCTGTTTTAAGCTTTGAAGATACTTATAAAGTAGCAGCTTCAGCTCCTAGTAGTGGTGTGACTGAAGGTGACTTATGGTATGATTCAAATACTAATGCTTTAAAATACTATAATGGATCAACGTGGGTTGTCTCCGCTTCAGGTAATATAAGTCAAATAGTAGAAGATACCACACCTCAATTAGGTGGTCACTTAGATCTTAACGGTAAAAATATACAAGGTGATGCTGTAACAATAGAAAGTGAAACAGGTACTGAAGATTACATTACCTGTGTAAAAGATGGAGCAGTAACACTTTTCCATGACGCTGCTTCTAAATTAGCTACAGCAGCAACAGGTGTAACAGTAACAGGCTTAATGTCAGCAACCACAATTGATGGGGCCGCTGGTGCAAACTTACAACTCGACTTCGGAACTTTATCATAATGGCAAAACTATTAAAATTAAGAAGAGGTACAACCTCTCAACATAGCAGTTTTACAGGAGCTGAAGGCGAGGTTACTGTTGATACTGATAAAAAGGTTGTCGTCGTACATGACGGCAGTACAGCAGGTGGTGTTCCACTTGCAACAGCTACTGATGTATCTGGTAAACAAGCATCTGATGCTGATTTAACAGCCCTTTCTAGTTGTCAATCAGGCGCTGCAGCAGCTCTAGCTCTACTAACTTCAACAGAAGTAGAGGTATTAGATGGCGCTACACTAAGTACTACAGAACTGAACTATGTAGACGGTGTTACATCTGCTATTCAAACACAGCTTAATGCTAAAGGTGTTGGTGATGTTACACTTGCTGGTGCTCAGTCATTTACTGGTGTTAAAACCTTTAATGCTGCAGCAGTAGGTGAAGTAACAGCATTAACAGATGGTGCTACGATAGCAACTGATTTAGCACTGAGTAATAATTTCAGTGTTACATTAGCTGGTAACCGTACATTAGGTCAGCCTACTAACCAAGCCGTTGGTCAGAGTGGGTCATATTTCATAACCCAAGATGGTACTGGTTCGAGGACTCTCGCATATCATGCTGACTTTAAATGGGTTGGTGGGACAGCACCTACACTTTCAACAGCTGCTGCTTCTGTAGATAGAATTGATTATATTGTTGCTGCAGCTAATAAAATACATGCGGTAGCATCTTTAGATGTGAAGTGATATGGGAGTACTTAGTAATGCAATACGAATGGGTGCATCACAACCAGCAGGTGATGACGCCTTTAAAATAGAAAGAAGTTTAAGACTTAATAGACCTGATACAGCTACTTTAAGTAGAACACCATCTGCAAATGGTAATAGACGTAGATGGACAATATCTTATTGGTGGAAACAAGGTCAAATACCTACAGTAAGTACTCACAGTACTAATCATCATACAGTAAGTGATAACTATGATATCATAGGTTTGATGAATACTAGTGAAATGGGCATGTTCCATGCAGCTAATGGTATAGGTGCTAAGGGTGTAGGACAGTTACGGGATGTTGGAGCCTGGTACCATCTGGTATATGTATTAGACACCGACCATCCGTTAGCTAAGTCAAGATGTCGTATGTACTGTAATGGTAAACTACAGGATACCGTAACACCTGGTTGGGGATCGGATAGATATCCCAATCAATATGAAGAGATGTCATGGAATAGGAATGCAGCATCCTATATAGGTGTTTACCCAGCCACACCTTCTTATGAAGACTGCTTGATTGCAGATTTCCATTTCCTTGATGGTGTAACAACAGGTCCATCTGCATTCGGAGAATTCGATTCAAAGGGTGTATGGAATCCAAAGTCATTTAAACTACCAACCCCTAATAATGGAACTACTTGGTCATCAGTACTGACTTCTGAAACAGGTAGTTTTGATGCAGGAAACCCTGTAACTTGCTTATTTAATGGTATTCTTGGTCAAGGGTCTGCCGGTCAATGTTCGGATCCTTCTGCTCAAGGTAAATGGCTTAAATTTACACCATCTGGTGGTCTAGAATTTAAACAGGGTATAAGAGTACAACATTGGCATGGTAGTAGTAGTCCTTATACAAAAGTAGATTATACTGTTAAATTAACGGATGGTAGAATATTTAAAACATTTACTCAACAGGCTAGTAATGATTGGATAACTCTTTATGAAGGTTCTGGTACTATAGAGTATATACAGAGTAAAGCTTATGCCGGTTTCTATAACAACTGGGGTGCTATTGAAGTAGATGGGGTTATGCTGCAAGATGGTAAAACTGATATAACTACTTCAGTAAATAATGGTACTACATGGAGTAGTGCAGCTTCAGGTACTAGTACATCACCTTGGACTAAAGCTTTTGACAGTGATTTTATGGATGGCCAGTACCCAGGCTCTAGTAATACTACAGAATGGACTCCATCAAGTCCTCTAGCATTCACAGATTTAAGGATATGGTGTTATAAAGATAGCACACCTGGTACACTTTACTTAAAAGGTAATGAAGATAACTGGGTAGATGTGACTAGTACTGTACCTGCTCATGGAGGTATAGGTCCACAATTAACTGATTTCTCACATGTATCTGGTGTTAGCACACCATTGAAAGCTATTAAATCAGTTGGTGGTGCTGGTACTGCTAATGTAGTTATCGGTGGTATTAAAATTGATGGACAACAATTAGTTGATGGTGTTAATACTGTTCATGGTTTAAATGGTTGTCATCTTAAGTTTTCAGATAATTCAGGAAATACATCAACAACTATAGGTAAAGATAGTTCAGGTGAAGGAAATAACTGGACGCCTAATAATATTTCTGTAACTGCTGGGACAGGTAATGATTCACTTACAGACTCCCCAACTTCATACGGAACCGACGATGGTGCTGGTGGAGAAGTGCGATCTACTTATTGTACTTGGAACCCTCTTGCTACATCTGGACCTACTTTTAAAAATGGTAATTTAGATGTTGCTTCTGCTACAAGCAGTGCT
>VTLG01009809.1_pt1 | contig 18584 bp, 24 predicted proteins | sample 4694571 | NCBI WGS metagenome assembly VTLG01 (sample SAMN12604809, study PRJNA352737) | marine metagenome | biome: ENVO:00000447; feature: ENVO:00000209|ENVO:00000569|ENVO:01000036; material: ENVO:00002151; isolation source: viral sequences binned using virsorter ... | reverse complement strand
ACCACCTCGATTTATTATTCTTTTTATATGTTCAATTTGTTCATCATCTAGTATGTCAAGGGCTTGTTTTGCTTTCTCATTACTATAGCCATAATATTCTTTAACATACTCAAGATTTTTAATCTTACTGGACCTTAACCACTTACTAAATCTCTTTTTAGGCCCTATACTATTTAGAAAAAATTGAAATTGTAGACGCTTATCAAGGTGGTGTAAGCGATTCATTTCATTAACATACAAAACACACTCAGAAAATGCAGACAAAGCTTTATTAACAATGAATGCTGGATATTTCTTTTCCCAAAACTCATCTTCACCCACCATCAAATCTTCTTTCTTATGATTGATTGCATTTAAATAATCTTTTAACTCATACATAATCTTTTCTACTTCTCCACTTACCTTCAAAGATAATTTCTGGTTTCACCTTTCCTACCAACCAATTCTTTCTCAAAGGCGACCATCCTTTTCTTAAATGTTTTACAAAAGCTTCGGGATGAGTCCATATTTTAATCCCACCAAACTGTAACTGTAAAGACCAATAATGATCTGAAGCTCTACCATTAGGCCATGTTTTTAATGGATAATCTAAAAAAAGTTCTCTCGGTGCTATAGACATAGCAAAATTAGCAACAGCAGTTCGTATAAACCCCGGCTGATTAACTACCCATTGCATAGGAGCCGGTGGTGGATAATCTTCTCGTTCAGGTCCTATACCAGTATCAAATACTGAAAGAGTCCCCGGATAAACTGTACTTATATGACTATAACTATCATCTTTTTCTAAATGCATATTCATCCAACCAGTAAACACATCCTCCTTTGTTCTTTCACCATATTTTAAAATAGCATCAGCTGATTGTTTACTTACAACTCCATCATCACTCATAATAATATAATGACTATAATTTGTTTCTTTAATATACTTATTCATTTGAGCCATCACCTGAGGCTCTGTAAAAGCACGAAACCACACTCTAGGAATATCTATATTTTTCAGAGAATCAATAGCCTCATCTATAAGACGAGGTTGCATAATTAACAATACTGGATCAAAGGCCATGTTCTTTTAATAGGTTTGCATATCGCACAGTTTCTTCCACCAAATCATAATCATCTATATCATGTTTATCTAATGCATACATATTAGTTTTCAATCTTCGTGCAGGATTACCTACCCACGTTTGTCCTGGTTCAAGTCTTGTTTTCTTAGGCACTATACAACCCATACCTATCATCGAATAAGACCCCACCACTTGATGTTGATGTACCTGACACCCACTACCACAATTACTATGCTTCATTACATGAACATGACCCAACATAATAGCATTAACACTTAATGTCACACCATCTTCTATCTCACAATCATGTGCAACGTGTGATCCTCTTAACATTATACCACCATTACCCATAGAAGTCAACCTATCTGTGCCTGCATTTATAGTAATATAGTCACGAAATATATTATTGTCGCCTATAGTTAATTCACCGTCTTTATGCCAATGGTCAGTATGTTCAGGTCTAGTGCCTACAGAACAAAAAGCTTCAAACCTATTATTACTTCCTACCTTTGTACCACCAGTAAAATAACAATAAGGACCTATATAATTATTATCACCCAACTCTACACAATCATCTATAATTGCTGTGGGATGTATAGTATTCATTTCCAATTTTCCCGCACCCAACGCTGCTCAGCTATATTATGTGGTTTAGGCCAACCATGAAAGTAAATAATACTTGAGCGTTCTATTAGCTTTAATCTATTTTGATAAACATTGTGTGACACTCCCTCTAATTTATCAATAGGATGTTCATTCTCTTTAACATGAACTTTATAACTTAATATTCTATTAGGAAATACTTTATCTATACAAGGACTATCACCATAATATTTTCTCATTAACACCATCTCAGAAGGAGCTGGTGCTACATTTTCTAAAACCAATTTACTATCTGGTATTAACTTAACCTCATTACCTTCCCACATACCCCAAAATTCCTCACAAAATTCTGGCGTACTTAATGTAATAGCATTACAAATCTGATTCGGATACATGGGATCAGTACAGACAGCAAATTTGGAAACTTGTGCCTGTAAAATATCGTCTACAGGACCAGTAATAATAGTATCTAATCCTACAGTAAGACGTATACCCTCACATATTTCGGGACGATACATCTCCATCAGACTCATCCATCCATACTGATCTACTGACCTCTTAAATCGGACAGCCTTAATATCTTCTTGGAAAATATAATTCTTATCCACTAAACAAACAAAGTCAAAAGGTATAGTTAAATTTCTTTTAAATCCACGATAAAGTTTTTCTACATAGGCAGGATCATAAACCCCTGTAGTATGTGGTACTCCAGTTTGTCTACCATCAAACAAAGCAGTGACTATTGTAGGCTTATATGCCTTACGACTTCCCCATTCTTTCTTTTCCATATCTGAATTTAGATGCGGCGACATTACTAGGTCCGATTAACCACCCCGGCGCAAGAGGTATAATCTCTCCTCTTGTCAAACTATTCTCTCTTGAGAGCTCTAATAATCTATATTCGTCCCATTCTAACTCCTCTAATTCCTCTTGGGTCAGATAGATATACTTCTGACCATCTTGTACATATATGTTCATAGCTGGTATAAGGTATACTCTACTGTAAGTTCTTCACCAGCTTTAATATCTCTCATGGTTTTTAACCACATCACTCCTACTTCCTCATGCATTAACTTTTCACAATTGGGTGTCTCGCTATGATTAATAAAACCCCCTAAAGGTGTTCTTAAAAAGCCGTCAGGGAAAAAATCTTGCTTTACCCAACCAATTCCTAATATACTCTCTCGTATATCTTTTGTTGCAAACAATCCTAAGCCTTGGATAGGAGACTTCTTAATTGTTAAACTATCTGGTAATGGTTTATAGTTCATGGTAATTCGTGAAACATCAAACTAGGTCCTGGATTCTGTTTGTAAAGATACACATCGCCCGGTATAGTTCCTTTTGACCAAAAGACCTCACCTACTAATTCCATTCCTACTCTATCATAAAACTTCTTGGCCCTTTCATTATCTCGTCTAACTGTGAGCCATACATCTTCAACTACAAAATCTACAAATCTTAAAAACACATCTTCAGCATCACCACCTTCTTCCTTAACAATCTCTTGAATAACTATGTCACCCATGTTCGCTTGAACATTACCAAGTTTTTGCTTTCTCTTATACTTATTATAAGTTATAACTACACCTGTATCATAAACTACCTTACCTTCTTTAATTTTATGTTTTAAACTATCAAATCTCAAATAAGGAAACACATCCCTATTCTCTTTAAAGATACCTTTAACCACATCAAAATCTTCTATTGTAGCGTGTCTCATAATTTATTCTCCATCATGTAATCTATATCTTCTGGTCGTGGTCTTTTACCAACTAACCACATCATAGTTTTTTCGTTTTTATAATCTATGTTCTTTAATAACCAATCGTAAGCCTTACCTTCATAGATATCATCCATATACTCCCCTTCAATTTCAAAGTTAAATGATTTAGAATAAGGAGACTTATGGGCTATCATTTCTAAGGGATCATAATTTTCTACGCTATCCTCATAGACATCTTTAAAATAACCAGCGACTTTCTTTTCCCGTGTAGGTCCCACACATACACAAACAATACGTTTTACTTTCTTATTATATCTTTTCAGACCAATAAGAATTCCTGTAGTTTGGATTGCAACTCCAGTAGGTATAATAAGATTATCCAACTCATCTGGAATATTCTCTACCTGTTCAGCTGTTGTTTCAAATATCTCTTTGGGATTTGTTTCCATCAACTCACCCATTTCTATAGAAAGATATCCAGTCTCCTCTGCAATATCTCTCATACGAGCATGAATAACAGCAGTCATACCATGACCAGCTACAATTCTAATTTCCGAACCATAATATTTAGTCAGTCTCATCATAGGGAGAATATCTAAGTTCTCTGGTTTCGTTCCACCCACGGCCGCAATACACGCTACACCATATTTTTCTGCCACCTTACCAATATTAGCTGACTGTGGAGAATGAACTGATGCCGCAGTTATCACACCATTGTTATGTTGATTTTTTATATCATCTATTTTAGTTTCAAATAACTGTAAAGCCTGTCTTACCTTACCACCATTCACATGGTAATCTCCAAATGGTTTATAAAGATCATCACGCTTCCAATACAAACCTTCTCTAAAATCTACTGGTGTTAGCATATCAAATTCCTCACCTCATCATTAGCCTCAACATCTACCACTAAATGTGTTCTCATCTCTGTACCAGCATTAATAGCTCGGTGTGGTTTTCTAACATCAAGATACCAACACTCACCCACTTTCATATGGGCCTCAACTAATTCAGCGTGCCAATTCCATTGATTAAACATCACATCTTCATTAGTCACAATAGGAAAATGAAATCGCATCAGTTTATAATCATTCACTCCTGCATCAGGATCTACTTGATCTGTATGTCTCTGCAACTCACCACCACCCGGCGACAAATTCATAAACCTAATACGATGTGGTTTACCAGGCAACCACCGTAACAAATCTTCTACCTCTGGAAACATCTTACGGAGTTCAGTGTCTTGTAATTTAAACTCTACATCTTTGTTTTCTGCTTTCCATTTCTTACTCATTTCTTCTGGCTTGGTAATGAAAGACCAATCAGGTGTGTACCCACGGAGAGATATTGCACTCCATGAATTATCTTTATTATAATTTGAATAATGATTAGTAAATTTATAGTCCATTATATTCAATCGTTCAGCAAGTACGTCACATACATTAGAGACATCAGGTATACTTGCTTTTCTTAACACCAATTTTTCTTCTGGTAACATCATATACTGCTCTTTAAATTCTCTCATGTCACCAAGAAATGATGGTTGATCTTTAAAGTAGACACCTTGAATATCACCAAAGGTGTTTATCTTGATACCTAACTTTCTATAACCAGCTTGTTTAGCTACAAATCTATCCTCACCCACTTCTTCATTAATAAACAAAAAAGTATCTTCGTCATAAGATTTTAACATTCTTACAACAGCCTGTGGTTGATTAAAAGCAATACGGTCAACAACCCTATCACCCTTCTCTACTGTGGCGATAGGTATTTTATAAGCAGAATACATATTGATTTTAGTTTTAACTTTAAGCACTCTACTTTGTATAGCCCACTCATCTCCATACTCATACTGATTAATATCCATTGCCGCAGCAATCTTATTCTTTTTCATCTCTAAGAACGGAGACAAACAACACTCGTTATAACCTAACCAAGTTTCTTCCAACTTGAGTAGTTTATCTAATTCTATTCCTTTTTGCCAGTCTTTCATTTCTTAAATATAAAGATGGGTTCTTTTTTAATAATCCCATTCTGTGATGACAAATGTAAATACCATGTGTCTATATGTTTAAAGTGTATCATTTTAGCTAACTCCAAAGTTTTTTCTTCAAAATTTTTAATACGTTTTGTATTGGCTACATTCAATGCCAAGATACCACCAGGCTTCAAACCATAGTGACACTTATCTATTGTGTTAAATAAGAAACCATTAAGCCATTCTTCTCTAGTCGGGTACTTAACATATGATTGAGTATCTTCATCAGAATATTTCTCCCAATCATAATATGGTGGTGAGGTAAAACACAAATCAACTTCACAATAGGGTGGCCAGAAATCTTCACTGCCTACCTTATGCAATTCTATAGTTTTATTTTTACTCCCCCAATCTTCTTTGATTTGTTCTAAGCCTTCAAATGTTTTAGTACAGGGATCCGTTCCAATATAATTTACATCAGCAGCTATTGATCCCAGTAGGCGACCACCATAACCACAACTCATATCCCATGTTACTCCGGCCTTACCCCCCACTAAAGGAGAGTCCTTATCCAAAAACTTATCGTACATTGTAGCAGCCGCAGTCGGTCTATAATTGGATACGATCTGCGTGTTAGAATACCTACGCATCAGAGATCGAATAGATGTAATAGGCACACTATGATATTCTCGTTTGGTCCAAAAAGTACCCTCAAGAATTTTTCTTATACCTTTCTTAAAGGCTTCTTCATCTTCCCACACACTCATAGGAGTTCTCATCCATCCACACTTTACTTCAAAACTGTGGGGCATATAACTCCAAGCTAAAGATAGTCCATGTGGTGTTTGACCAACAATTTTATCTTTAGGTTTAAAAACTGTAGACCTATCAAAGCCTACCAGTTTATTAAATTCGTGTTGTCGCCATTTATAATCAGTGGGATAATATGGAAAGCCTTTTTCTTTCCATTCATCATAAACTAGATTAACAACTTCATCTGTTATTTGAACTTGCATTTGTGCATTATCTCTGTCAAACAAGCTAATAGATTAACTTCTTGATCTGCCACAAATGCAGACTTATATTGATACTCACCTAATATAATAACTGCTTCTGGGATCGAACTAGAACTCATATAATCATATAGCTTTTCATATATCTTCCGAAACACTTTTACTGGATCATTATCTATATTATTTACCACCCACTTTCGCATCTTTGTAAATTCTTTCTTCTTTAAATGTGTCATCAGTTCTGTAAGATTTACTTCAGCTATATTAACCAAGATGCCTGAATCAATTGTACCACTGACACTATATCTCTGCAACTCATTCAACACTCTCCGCCAATCTGGAAAATGTTTCATTATTAATTGAGCTACTACTGGCTCATCAAAACCAATATTCTCTGATTTAAGAATCTTCTCTACCCTTTCCATAAACTGCTCAGCGAGCATTATCTTATTACCATTAATCTTAAACTCTATCACCGAACACCTAGAATGTAACGGCTCAATGATTCTGTTTTTAAAATTACAGGTAAAAATAAACCGGCAGTTACGATGGAATTCTTCAATGAATCCTCGTAATGCCGGTTGTGTAGATTGCGGATTCAGATAGTCAGCCTCATCGAGGATGACTACCTTACTACCGCCTTGGAGAGAAACAGTAGATGCAAACTGTTTAATTTTATTTCTTAAAACATCAATACCAGATTCTTCACTACCATTGATAAGAATATAATCAGCGTGTAACTCATCACACAAAGCCCGGGCCACTGTAGTTTTACCCACACCCGAACCACCAGACAAAAGAAGATTCGGAATCTCCTTCTGTCCTATGAATTCTATAAATGTATTTTTGATTGATTCAGGAAGAATACAATCAGTTATTTTTGTTGGACGATACTTCTCCACCCACAGGAACGCTTGGTTCGTCATAATATGATTTCTCTCCACACCACGGGCAATACCACTGACGGGCTTTTGCCCCCATAAAATTCTCTACCGCAATACTCCACCACCCCTTACATTCATTGCAAGAAAAATGGTAGAGTATTTCTATACTACTCGCCACTAGTTGCTTCTAATGCAATCCAGTATTCTATGACTCCATTATCATGCACCCAATGACTTACATTCTTATCACTGACAACGTGCATATGATAATCACCTGGAATCATTTTAAGATTATCAATCTTGAAATGAAAGTTGGCATCAAAGTCAATAGGATCCAAAGATACTTTGTACTCATGTGAAGTATTGTTTTTCAAATCAGTCACCACCATCACCGCAGTAGTTCCATCTTCATCATTCCGAAGAACGACATCGGGCAACTGCATTACTGCTGATGCCTTACTCACATCTGCTAAAATTTCTTGAGTAATTCTGAATGTACAATCAGTTTCGGGTGGGCTGAAACCATCAGGTATAGTTACCAGAATAGATGGGTCTGAATAAAAATATTTTACTGTAGACCTTCCATTCTTAACCTTTACAAAACTTTCGTCAAACACCAAGTCGGCATCTTTAGATAAACTCAATACACCAAGAAACTCATTGAGATCGTAGATACCAAACTGTCGATCAAAATTTTCTGTAATCTTAGCTCGACCTATGATATTCTTCATCGTTGACATTGTGTTTAAAGTATCTCCCTCTTTCACCAGAATGTTCTGGTTAATACTAGAAAAATTCTTTAACACACTAACTGTATTTTCACTTAACTTCATCTTCACTCTCCGTATCATGTATGTGTAGCATGATTATTCCATAATGTAAAATTTTCATAAGATCGGCCCGGTTCTTGCCTCCCTTACGCCCATATCTCTGGGCATACTTTAAAATATTACCCATACAAAACCCTTCGCCATGACCACTATCTTCTATAAACTGTGTGGCTTGATACTTACGTTTTGCATAATGTTGGTCGTAAGTACTGTCTACATACTTCTGTAAGTCACGAATGACTTTATCTTCACTGAACGCATAATTAATAGTCATACTTTATTATCTCACATTTAAGCAGCTTTGTCAAGGTCTTTTCTCAATTGATCCCCACTATGTTCATCATGCCACTTCTTATCCACTAATCTACCATTCTCAAGTGTAGTCTCACCCTCATCAATATGCCTTTCGATGTGGTCAGCTGCCCACTTAGAAGCATCCATAACTTGTGTTATGGGAATCTTTCTATCTGTCTCAGGACATTTACCACCCTGAGCTTTCCATAATTCTACACGTTGGTCGGGTGAAAAAAGTCGTTGTGGGTCTACACTAACTACTATACCTTTTAACTCAACAGCATCTCTAATAAAATCGTCTATCTGTACCTGTTGTCTAACCTTAACATAAGATTTAGATAACTGTTTAAACGATCCTTTGTAAGTATGATAAGTGCCATTTGAAACTTCGTAAGTTTTATCTTCATTCTTTCTACGATCATATTCAGTTCTTACCCACCACTCATAAAATTTCTTAGTGTTCTTAATTTTAAAATCATGGGTATAAATCCACTCCACAAGGAGATGTAAATTGGTATAGGAAGCATGAAATCCCGTTATCTTTTTCTCTTGATGTTTAATTAAATTTAAAGTAATATTAACTTTTTTCAGAGCCGAGTTCCAATGTTTAGCATAAGGTCCCTCATCATCCAACTGATAATGTTTAAGAAGATTCGCAGACATCAAATCATACATCCTACCTTTAGACGCAGAAAATAATAAAGTTTCAGCTATCCACTTATCACCAAATCTACGTTTGAGGTCTGCCTCAGGATATATCTTGGCTAAAGTTCCATTATATTTAAGTATCTTACTTGGGTCCTCTTTATCTCTTTTACCTAAATGTCTTAAAGTTTCATCCCTAACAATTTCAGCAATCTTACTACCTTCAGCGTTTCTCTTTTCAGCCCAATTATGATCTACTTGATTATTAATACTCAAAAACAAATCTCTTAAATCATCTCTAGTTGCCTTAGTTAAAATTTCCATTCTAAAGGCTTTCTTATTTAACAATTCATCTTTTAATCCATCTTCTAATGTAGACCAATAACAATTATCTTTATCTATAAAGTGGTCATCATAACTTCCCTCATGAAAGTATACTAGATCATCTAAAATATTGTTGACTGTCACCTTACGATTATTACCATCCACAGATATAAAATCCAACTTAAAATCTTCTAGGATATGTCGAAAATAATTCTTATCTGATTTCTTAGTAGAATTTTTTAAACAAGCTTTTACATCTACTATAAGAATATTAGAAGTTGTTTTATTCTGAATAATGGATGATGCATAATCTCTTTGATGCTTTACATCCCACCTTTCTATAGATTGAAAACTTAAATCTAAATAGATTTTAGCATCAACTAATTCCTGTATCGTCCACCTTTCCCAGCGGCTTTCAACTGTATTAAATTTTCTGACTTTAGCAGCCATCACTGTACTCTCATAATAAAAATTGAGGGTGCCCCGAAGGACACCCTATAAAAAGATTAGATAATCTTTACTAATCTAGGCTTCTTCTCCTCAGGCACAACGTGCTCAAGGTGAATCAGCAACATACCATTTTCCATCTTGGCATCATTCACAACAACCTCATCAGCCAAAGTCCAGCTTCGGCTAAATTGTCTGTATGAAATACCTCGATGCAACAGTTCCCCATCTTCTTCCGACTTCTTCTCAACACTACGAACAGTCAGATTTTGATCTGCAACTTCAACTTCCAGATCGTCTTTAGACATACCGGCAAGAGCCATTTCGATGACATACTTATAGTCACCATCTCTGCGGATGTTGTAGGGTGGAAACCCTGTTGGTGTCATACGACTTTGATTAGTCACATAATGATCTAATCGGTCAAAGACTCGATCAAAGCCAACAGCGTAGGGGGTTAAAAGATTTCGATCAAAGTGATCGAATATATTTGTGAGTGCTTGTGTAGTTACCATTTCAGTATCCTCCTTAAAAATCAAGCAAGGTTAATTGAAAGACCCGTTAGGCATCCTTCATAACTATTTATACAACTAAAATACTAGAAACAAACATAACAACACTAATCCAATCCACATTGTGCGTCTTGCTTGTGTAGCTATTACTGCGCCTAGTCTCAACACATCCATACGCCCTGTAGCCATATGAATACGAAAAGCCCGGATCAACTCCTCACGAACTATCGTGGGAAGCCTTGGATGATCACCTGTAAACCACGGTCCAAAATCTTCTTTAGATTCTTTCAACTGCTTTGTCGGAAATACCTGTTCAAAGGCAGTATCGTATACCTTTTCAATTGGCCACCGTTCTGCCCACCCAATCATATGTAACAGTTCTTCATCTGTTATCTTACTAAAAACTGGCCGTGCTGGCGGCAACATTTTCCGAGCTAAAAATTGTGCAATCATATCTATTATTATACTACGGTTAGGGTTCATAGTCAAGTAAAAATTATGTCAAAATTATGTCAGTGTTATGTCTTTTTCTTAATCGTTTTTGCAGTTTTCTATCTTTCAATCCTTTATTAAGATGATACCTTTCAGCTATCCTATTAAATGTTAGGCCATTCAGATGGTCAACCTCATGCTGTAGGATACGAGCTGTCATCCCAGTAAATCTTTCTTTACACACCGTATCTTCTTCAGTATACCATTCTAATGTAATGTTCTCAGGCCTCTTTACCTTCAAAAATAGTCCAGGAAAACTCAAGCAACCTTCCAGCATATATAACTCAGAGCCATCCGTATCTACAACCGTGGGGTTGAAAAATACTTGGTTATAATCCTCCGCTCCTTCAGTCTCAAAATCTCCCATACCAATAACTAGAACTTGCGTGTTAAGTCCTACCTGAGGTGCAGCTAATCCAACGCCGGCACCTTCTTTTCTTATCTTCTGCAACTCATCTGATAATTCATAAGGATCCATTATAGGATTCTCAAAATCAAAGGGGTCACACTTTTGTCTTAAGATAAGGTGTGTTTCTTCTACTAGTTTCATGTAGTAATCCTTGTAAAATTTTGTATCTTTTCAAATCTAATCAGACTATCAAACTTATCTACATTCAAGTCTGACTTATGACTGATTAAAAATATGTTCTCATTACTCAGTGTATTTAATATTTTCAAAAACTCATCAGTACCATTCACATCTAAACTACTATCGAATATCTCATCTAGTATCAATAGATTGGTGTTGGTGCTGTTCTTCATCTTGGCTATCTGTCTCCATGTAAAAAGTAGTGCCAGGTCTATTCGCATCTTTTCACCTTCACTAAAATTTGCATAGGCAAACTCATCACGATATCTAGACTTTATAGTTTCATTGAACTGTTCATCTAATTCAAACTTGACTTGGAACTCTAACTGGTTCAAATAACTATTGATCAGCTTATTCATTATCGGTAGATACTTCTTAATGATCTTGGTTTTAATTCCCGAGTCCTGAAGCAACTGCTTTGCGAGGCCAAGGTAGTTGGCTTGGTCTCCCATCTTTTCTTTCTCCTTCTTAATCCTTTTTGAATCTTCACGGAACTCCTGTAACCGTGTCTTGTCATCCTCAAAAAATAAGCCGGCAGTATGTATTTCATTTATTTGTCTCTGTACATCTTCATTAAAATTTATAATAGATTCTACTGATGTATTTTTCTTTGCAATATTAACTTCATGTTCTCGTTTATCTTTCTCTATATTTTCATATAGTGTCATACGAGCGTCCATTTCACTCAACTGATTTCCTATACCTACCAGACCACAGGCACTCACTACCATTTTATCTGTACGTTCTTCTATGGCTTTCTTTTTAAACTCCTCGTCTATATGTTGTTCGCACGTCGGACAATTATCATTTTCCTTAAAAAATTTAATCTCTTGTTCTGCCTTCGATGATTTCTCACTCATCTTATATTCTATCTGTCTCATCTGTCCTCTGTCATCAACTAACTTTTGATGTTTAGGTAAAATATCTGTTTGCCACTCGTCTACAAAGGACTTTAGTGATTGAACTTCCTTATCCAACTTCTTCATATCGTCGGCATTCTTTTTTATCTTCTTCTCTAAAGCCTTTAAGGAGGTCTTACTTTTCTCTTTTGATTCTGAAATCTTATTTTCTTGAAGCTGTATCTTATGTTCTAATATTTCATTCTCATATGCAATATCTCTAGACCGTTCTTTACTATCTTTTATTCTTTGTTTCAATAATACATTCATCATTGAAAAAATCTTGATGTCTAAAATTTCTTCTACCACCTCACGACGAGCGGCCGCTGTCAATTGCATGAATGGAATAAATGATGATGAGCCAAGTATAACAACCTGTGTAAACGACCGATAATTCAGCTTGAGTATGTTATTCTCTAATTGTTTCTGATAATCTTTAGCTGATGCATCTTGATTAAGTAACTTACCATCTATATAGATTTCAAACCTATTGGGTTTGATGCCTCTAATAATAAGATACTTTCGTCTACCAATATCAAAATAAACTTCTACTGTACAGTCCCTACCATTGACACTGTTCACCAACTGATCTTTCTTGATACGCCTAAAAGGTTTACCAAACAAACCAAACGTCAATGCATCAAGCACAGTAGACTTTCCACTACCATTATCGCCTATGATAAGAGTAGACGGTGAATTATTTAAAGCTATCTCTATCGGTGTGTTTCCGGTGGACAAAAAATTCTTCCACGTTACTGCTTTAAATTGTATCATTCAAACTCGCTCGCCTCTACATATAAATTCTTTAGTAATCGCTTCAACTTATTCTTATTGATAGCTTGACTTTCAATCTCTTCCACATATCTGTCCAAAAGAGTCATAGTATCTTCACCCACCTCTACTACATCATCTGTAATTGAATCTGGATCGAGATCGGAAAAATCTTCTACCACCTTCAACTCATAAAAATTTCCATCACTATAACACCGATCAATAAATCTATCAAAGGTATAGAAATCATTTTTCTGAATAACGAATACTTTTATATAACAGTTCTCATACTCAGAAAGATCCATGTTGAGCATCTCATCACAAGTATGACCATCATCATAGAATATCTTTTTGAATAAACGATTAGGGTTCTGAAAAAACTCTAGCTCTCTTGTCTCTGTATCTAGAATATGAAATCCTTTCTTACTGTTGTAATCGTTCCATGTAATTTCATACGGTGCACCAAGATAACGAATATGGCCATCGTCTTGTTGTTTATGGAAGTGTCCAGAAAACACACGCTCGAATCGTTTGAAGTGTTTGCGTTCTATACCATCATCACAGTAGACATTATCTAACATCTCTGCTCCTTGTAATGGTAAATGCCCCATAAGAAAATCAGCCTTAGCTCTAGATATAACTCTCAAACATTCAGCGTGTTTATCTGGTGCAATCCATGGAGTCATCAATATATTAAGGCCGTCAAAATTTATCACCTCTGGTGTATCTTTATACAAATGTATAGGATACTCACCGCAGGTAAGTGACATTGAATTTACATCATTAGTAGATTTGAAATAACAATCGTGATTACCAAGTAAGGTGTGTAATTCGATACCCCTCTCATAGATAGGAGTAAAGAACATTTCTTTCGCTAACTTAAGAGTGTTATAATTAGTGTACTTCCGGCGATCAAAAGTATCCCCCAAATGAAGTACCGTTGTAATTTCTTCCCGATCAAGTATTGGGAAAAAAGTTCCCTCGTAGAATCGCCGCTGGAATTCGGCGAACGCCAAATTGTCATTCTTACCTCCAAAATGTGTATCTGTTATTAATGCTATCTTCATATAAAAGGTGGACCTACAAACCAACAAACCACAGAATAACGTGTGCCTTTTGTAACAGACGCAACTCTATGTTCCATCGCCGACGGAAAAAGAATAACAGAGCCAGCTACTGCTTCAATAGGTGTAATAATACATTCTTCTTTACCATAAGAAGCAAACTCAAATGCACCACCTTCAAAGTTATCATTCAACATTAGTGACATACTTAACTTTCTAACATGACCGTGCATAAAAGCATTCTGCGGATTATTATAAACCGATAAATGATCACCATTACCATCTCTATGGAAATTATAAAAACCACCTTTCTTGTAACGTGTTATCTGACAAGACTCCGCTGCTTTGATTTGATATCTCCAACCGGCTTCATGATTAGCTCTCTCCATAAGTGGCCAAATGATATCATATAACCATTGTTCATTGCACCATGCAACATCACTTATTCTTACTTTAGGATCAGGTTTAAAATCTCCTTTACGACCAGTTTTTCTTTCTTCGTCTGTAGTACCTTGTTGGACATCTACAGCAGATGATTCCCACTTCTTACTGGCCCATTTCTTTATTTTATTGCAAGTCTTTTTATCTACAGCATCAGCATCAAAAACAAACCATTCATTAGTTATAGCTGTCATTTCTTTTTCTTGTCCTTGTCCTTATCATCGTCATCCGGATCAGCAAAATTATACTTATCTAAAAAATCAATATATTGAGTTTGATAATCTGCTTCATCATCATGTGCTTGCACAACAATCATATCTTGTATATTAGACCTCTTAAGTATTCTATCTTTAATCTTTTGTTGTTTCTTTTCTTTTGTTATTCTACGAATAAAAGCAAAATAAATTATCTGAGTAAAGTATGCAAATGGATTTTTAGATTTTTCTGGATCAAAGTTATCAATATACTGAAGGCTGTTCTCTATACCATCAGATATCATTTCATCTCTGTAAGTGTAGTTAATAAAATTGGGTCGATAGGACAGATGATTAGCAATCTTTAGAATACACTCTCCTAAATAATTACTAATCTGCGGCTTAGACTCTCCTGATTCTTCGGCCTCTCGTAACAACTGCTTTCTTTCCACAATCGCTTCTAAAAATTCTTTATTATTTACATAGTGTACTTTCTTCTTTGCATTTGTTGCCATGGAGTTCTCCTAACGGAGGACCTTCAATGTTGAACTGGCCCTACATAATCTCCAAACAAACCAATAACGACTTCTGTTGCATCTTCTAAATTATCCAAACGCCATGATGCGTTATGTTTAATCAAAGGATGGTCCATCAAGTACTTATCATCTGAAACTACTATTAATGGTTTTCTCAAACCAATAGCCCAGCCGATTTCTATAGTAGTACCATATGAAGGTCGTCTATCATTAAGTTCTTTTGGTAAATATGCTAAAACTAAATCACAAGATTCAGTATCTAACCAGTTCTTTGTTGCAATCGCTCGAGGATCAGACCACATCTTATCTGTGGCGCCATCTTCTGTATATGTCATACCTTCCTTCAAAGGTTCACATCGGAGAGGTGAAATGCCTATAATACCATACGGTAACATACTCACCACATAATCTCTCCATCCAGTTGCTTCATCCTCTGTACATCCTGCAATGGGTCCTGCCAAATATATATACTTCTTCATCATTAATGCCTTTTGTTGTTAAGACATCTATAATTATATACTATTTCAAGTAGTTTGTCAAGTGTTATCTAACCCCACGCTCTCCCAATCTACATCATTCCATCCTTCATCTCTAGGTACATTTACAGCATGAGCTTTTACTCTTGGACCAACATCATTTATTAGTATTCTACCACTGTCTGCATACCCCATCAATAGCATATCAAACGGGATACCTAATCTACGGAGTTCTGATTCTGTTCTTTCTCTGACAGATTCACGGCGGCCGGTGATAAGAATAATACGATGACCTTGCACTTCCCACTTTCTCATGCGGTCATAAACACCAGGTAATAACTCATGGTCCTTATTCACTATGCCTAAATGGCCTTCTCCAGTATACCCCACCAACGTACCATCAATATCGCATATAATTGTTTTCATTTTACTCTTGACAAAACCATACTTCTATGATAAACTTAACAGCAGTGTCTCCGAGAGAGATAGAATACACTAATGTAGTTTAGACTTATCTATTGGTGTAAAAGGAACAGCATTAGAATCATCACCAGACTCTATAAGCTCTTTAGTTTCTCCTTCAGTTCCCATTATCTTCATAAGTCTATCTATATTATGCTGCATCTTTTCCATAGCCTCATCTTCTGATGTAGGTCCAAGCTTATCTTCAAATTCTATACGCTTACGCAGGTGTTTATAGTACATCTTAACATCTGGAGCTAAATTGGCCAATGAAAGAATTTTCTCTTTCATAATTACAATTGTAGCATCATGGGTATAATTCATCCATCGCTGCAATCCAGTGTGCTCAACAACACTGTGTTCATTGTCATATGTTTGTTGTTTAACAATAGACATTGGATACTCAATTACAAAAGCATCTGAATATTCTTCAGCGATTTTGCAGATAACATCATCCCCATTGATCATTTTGATGATCTTAAAAGGATTGAGCATATGAGGTGAAGTTGTTTCTTCTGTCATGTTAATATTTATGATTTTAAGGTTATCGGTATGATCTCATAATCAAATTCTTCTTGATTATATATTTCTATCCGAGAACCAAAATGTTTTAATGTAAAGTTCTGTCTATTATTATAACTTAAATCATCACTAATGTCAAACAATTTGAGTTGTTCTTTATCACCAGCTATTCGGAGCCCTCTCCCTATTGACTGCAATACTCTTATTTGAGATTTGTAAGGACTAGCAAAAATAATATTGTGTATACGCTTGATATTTACACCAGTAGAAAAGGTTCCGTATGATGCAACGATTACTGCATTTTCATTTTGTTCTACTAGTGATCTTACCTTTTCTCTATCATCAGTAGGTGTGGCTCCATATATCAAATAGATTTCTCTATTTTCTTTACATCTTTCTATAATCATTTCACACAAGGGAACTAATTGTTTTTCTATATACTGAGCGAGAACCAGCGTGTTACCTTCCTGTGAAGCAACTAACTTTGAAATAAAAAGATTACGGGTAGCATTTGTGGAGATATATTCCATTTCTTGTGCATAAGTTTTACCTTGCATCAACATAACATTTTGTTTAGGATGTTTAAGAACCAAACAAGTGATATGTAAATTGGATAATTCAGCTCTCTTGATAAGTTCAGCCGTTGTTGTTACCTGTTTACACTTAGCAAACAAACCTTCCAATACTAACTGATGAATTTCTGTACCATCTAAGGTACCTGTCGTCCCCACCCTATACTTACAGTCATGTAGTTTAGTCATTATACCAGTAAGTGATTTAGCCTTTGCAAGATGACACTCATCAACAAACACAGCCCCAAACTGACTAAAGTATTTCTTGTCTAGCTTATAGATAGACTGCCATGTGGAGATAACCACATCTTTAGAAGTCTCTTTGTTTGAGCCTGCATAAATTCTATGACAATGTTCGTCGGGAAACCAACCATAGTCTGCAAAATCAGAATACATCTGCTCTACCAGACTGGTAGTAGGAACAACAATAAGAACTTTCTTATGATCTAACTTCTCTACAAAATAACGAGTTAGAGCATATATGATAAATGATTTGCCTGAACCAGTAGGAGAAAGGATAAGTCCCCTATCAGATTCAAGTATATTGTGTATCGCATCTATCTGATAATCTCTTGCTTTGAAATCTTTTTTCTGAAGTGTTCTAACAAACTTAACGGTCAAGTTTCTATCTAACTGTCTAGGCGGAACTAGTCCTTCTCCGTATTCAATTCGGTGTCCATTTTCTGCGAGGAATCTTCTGACGTACGGAAGGAGTCCCAAATATATTTTACCAGTAGCGGGGCTGAATAAACGTATACGACCATCCCACATACGGTTTCGTACCGATGGCATAAATCGTGAATTCGGAACTTCAAAGGTAAAGAATTCCGAGAGTTCTTTTCCAACTGACGGCTCACATTTAACACGGAGATAAACCTCATTAAACTTCTCAAGTGAAACTGGCATGATTATTCACCATGTAGAAATTTCTTCCATTCTATCGTGTTACGAATGTTCCAGTTTCGATTATTAATTTCTCTCAATACTCTCTCTAGATAATTTACAATCTGTTTTAAATATTCAACTTTTTGATCTTGTTGTTGCAATTCAGCATCAGCTTCTAGATAAATATTAATATCTGATTTGAGTACTTTCAGATCGAACGGTTGAGATTGATAAACTTCAGGATCAGATTTACCGGTATAATACTCCCACTTAAATTTATATAAACTCTTATACTCATCACTTGCCTTTTTATATTGCAAAGAGTATTTGGTATAATGCTTTAGGTATTTGTTGTGCAACT
>VTLG01008047.1_pt1 | contig 18584 bp, 10 predicted proteins | sample 4694571 | NCBI WGS metagenome assembly VTLG01 (sample SAMN12604809, study PRJNA352737) | marine metagenome | biome: ENVO:00000447; feature: ENVO:00000209|ENVO:00000569|ENVO:01000036; material: ENVO:00002151; isolation source: viral sequences binned using virsorter ... | reverse complement strand
TTTTATTTTCTACTAAAGAAGATTCACCTAGATTTTTTTTATTTTTCTTCTTCTTATCAGATTCTGGTGTATTTGTTGTTTTTACATTACGACTTTTAAAATGCTTCTTCTTTCTATCTTTTTCAACTTTATCATGTCCATGAAAGACAACATCTACAGCACTATGACGCTCATTTCTATCTGACCTTACATTAGGTGGATTCTTTTTCAAATAAGAATGACGTGATTTATATGAAGTCATACTCTTACCTTCAGGTTGATCCCAACCTTTACCCTTACCATACTTTACATCATCAACTTTTGCTTCATCAACTTTTACGCAATTATCAACAGTTTTACCACCTTTCTTCTTAGTTCCTTTAAGACTATATCCATCCCAACATGCTTTACCATCAAGACCTTTCTTTTTTCCTTCGGTCATTTCCTCTCTCCAATTAGATAGAGGTTGCTGTTTTGCTGTGATATTTTTCATTTTCAGCTAATGTTAGTCTTCTGAGTTATTATTATTTAGAATACCTTGCTTCAGCATCTTTTGTAATTCAGTTGTACTGCCAACAAATACAGCATTATTTGTAACGGTATTCGGTGTATTTGGTTTATCTTCATCCAAATCTTTCATCTTCTTCTGAAGATCTGCCAACTTATCAGTAATATCAGCAGTTGATTTTAATACTTGTCCAGCAACTTCATATGCTCTTGGACTTGCACTTTCACCAGCAAGTTCCATAACTCCATTTAAAGTTTCCTGTCCCTTTTCTATTAATGAATATAACTGTGCTCTTGCATACTTATAATCCTTTTCAGCATCATTCACTATTTCTTTTTCATGTTTTTTGATACTACCAGTATCGTTTACTTGCTGAACTTCTATTTCAGTGTTAAAAGTATCATTCAAATCGTCATAATTATTTTTCATGATTAAATGTCTTCCTGTCTAGTTGGACTGTAATCTTTAGCATCACCAAAGAAAGTGCTGTTTTCAGTAAATCCAAAATCATCACCTGGTTCTATAAATGGTGCATCATATTGATCAATTACAGTATCTTCATTGTAATCTTTCTTAGGTGCTGCAGCAACAGTATACCTTTGAACACGTTTTGCTGTTCTTGTATTTGTATCTGAATAGTAATCCAATTGAACCTTGCGGATAAGTCCATCAGTGCTATCAGCAATAGGACCAAACATATAAGTTTTAGCAGTAAAATTTAACGTATAAATTAATGCTCTTCTTGTTTCAAAATTACCTTCATAATCATCAGTAAATGTAATACTATCAAGAACCATAGGAACATCTCTTCTTTCACCTATTTGTTTAACCAAGTCAATAGTTAAATTAAAACCTGGTTGAAAAAATGGTAAAATTTGTTCGACTATTTGTAAAGAGTCATCCTGTAATTTAGTAAGAATATTTAATTCAAATCCCAAATTATAAGGAACAGGCATAAAAACTTTTTTAAGCTTCTTATCATCAACTGCTTTAAAAGTTTGGGAAATACCAGATTTTCTAGTTGGATCATATTGAATATTATTCATTTCAAATGACATTCTAGGCAATGTCATTGCAATTGCTTTATTAAGTTCTGGTTGCTGTTGTATTCTTGCTAAAAACTTTTGTTTTGGTCCATATGAAATAGGAACTTTCATTTCACCAATATCTTTACCCGTTGCATCCTGATGACGAATATGAACATCATTAAAAAGGGTTCCGAAAGCAATAACGGTTTTTCTTATTATTTCGTGATAAAAATACGTTCCTAACATCAGTAAGTACCAAAGGGATTTGATTCAGAGAAATCTAGTATATCGTCCGCATTTAATTCAAACGCACTAGCATCATTATATTTATCATTAGCATCTTCATAATTATGTGAAGCAAGTGCATATGAAGCACCAGAAGTTTTTCCAATAATGTTTTCACCAACAAAGAATCCTGATACAGTTGATCCAATTCCAACATTACTAATTAATAATATATTAGTATCCTGATCCCAAGATTTAACTCTTGCTTGTGCAAATGATCTAGATCCTTCAATAACTTCATTAAACTGGAATGTTCCAATACCTGCCATAGATGGAGGATCTGCAATAGTTACTGTTGGTGCTGAAGCATATCCACGACCTGGATTACTTACATATATGCTCTTAACAACCTGATCAACACCAGCATATCCTACAGATGCAATTCCAACTGCTGTAGTTCCTGCACCTGGTTGACCAACTGTTACTGTTGGTTCTGTTCCATATCCAACACCACCATCAATAACGTTAAACCGAATAACACCATTATATACAGTTTCAATTGAACAAGTAGCAGCAGCACCTGTTCCACCACCTCCAGAAATAGTAATTTTTGGTGGAGTATTATAACCAGCACCTGCACTAGTCATTATTATCTTCTCAATAGAAGTAACATTTGCTCTAGTTGTTAATATTCCAACTGCTCTTGCTGGATTATCTGCTGGAGAATTTTCAAATGTAATTGTAGGTATAGAAGTAAATCCAGATCCATCATTATTTAAGAATATTTCTCTAACATATCCCTGTCCTAATGCTGCTGTTGCCGTAGCAGTTCTACCAAGACCAACCAATCTTAGTGTACTAATATATCCTTCATCCTGAACTTGTGTATCGATTGCATCTATAGAAGTATCAATAACTTCATCCTCATATTCAAATAGTTCACATTTAAGTTCATAAACATAATTTTTACCTAATTGATAAAAAGGATTCTCATGTTCTACAAACTTAACCTCAAATAACCTTTGTCCTAATGGAAAATAAACTAAATCACCCTCTCTTGGTCTTGTAGATAAAATTATTTCACTAGCATCTGTTCCATCATCAGCAGCTGCAAGAAATGGTGAAATAAAATCTTCAAATCTTTCTTTAGATATTGTAAGAATTACCTCATCCTTAAGACTCATTCCAAATTTTGTTAAAACATCACCTGCACCACCATATCCATCATAATTATTAACATATGCTTCTATAGCAAAATTATCATCAAATTTAGAAGATTGAACTTCTTCAATAATTGATTTTTTATTTACATATTTTCTTGGAATATATGTTACTTCAACACCATAGATTTTTAAATGTTCATTTATTAAATCTTGAGCTAATCTTTGCTCTGAAGATGTTCCTTGTAGAAAAAACGGATTGAGTGCCATATCTTATCACCCAATAAAATCATACGGTGGTAATTCGTATTCTGAAGACATTCTTTGTCTAAGAGATTCTATTTCCTTTTCAGCATCATCGTAGATTTCTCTACCATTAAGTTCTATACCACCTGGTAACTTAACTCCACGGAATTTGATCAAATTTTGTCCCCATTGTCTCTTTATGAGAGAAGTGAGATACAATTTGAGAAAAGGATCATTATAAACTTGAGTGAATGATGTTGGATCTAATGCCCTGTAACAATCTAGAATTAACCAATTACCTCTACTCTCAGCACCCCAATCAATATCCAAATATAATCTATCTTGTCTTTTATTAAATCTTATTTGCTTATCAGTAGTAAGTAAATGGTCTATATCTTCAAGATATGATTTAACCATAGCATACTGAAGTAATTCTACAGAATTAAAGTAATAAAGATCATTTAAAAACAACTGATACTTTATACTAAACATTCCACCAGATATTGAACTGGTATCAAATTTAAATATCTTTTCTACACCAACTACAGAATCTGGAACTTGTAAGAAATTAGAAGTCTCATACCAATTATTTGTTATTGTTGTACCAATACCAGGAACTGCTGTTGCTGTTGCTGTTGTTGTTACAATACCAACTCCATCAGTACCTTTTCCAGTTCCCCTATCAATATCTTCTTGAGTAAGTTCATACTTAAGATACATTCTCTCAACACCGTCAAAATGACGTTCATTGAATAATTGAATAGCATCATCTACTAGATCATCTATTTGATCATCATCAATATTAATTTCCAGTACAGGAGCACCCAGCTTCCGTAAACAGTAATCGACTAATTGTGTTCTACTTGCTGGTTTTGCCATCTTTAAGTTTCAGTTTCTGATTTTCTTCTTGTAAAGTAACTATTTCCTGTTGGAGGAGTTTTGTTTCTTCTTCAAAATCATTTTTTAAAGTTTGTAACTTTGCTTCTAAAAGTACATTTTGATTTAATGATTGTGCCAATTTACCATTATATAAACTCACAAGAACATTAACATCAACGTCACCATTATTTTGTTGTTGCATAATCTTTAAGGTTAGAACGTACCCCCATCAAGTGTTGAAGACCAATGAGGCTTATTAGTATATATCACAGAAACCGTAGCAGGTATTACAGCAAGATTTTGAATTGATCCATTTTCACCTTCTTTTCTTATATTGTAAGTATTAGTAAATGTACCTTCAACACCAACTAAATCTAGAGAATTTATATTGGTTCCTCCAGTTTCAACAACACCATAAGCACCACTAGTATCTTGTCTTACAATATCACCAACTGCAACTGTTACATTAGATGGTAATGCAAGAGTATTCTTGGTAACAGCAGTTAATATCTGCTTAGATGTAATTATTGGAGAAGCTGGATTATTAGTTGAAGTTTGTAATCCATTCTCATCAAAATATACAGCACCGTGGGTATTATAATCAGCAGTCTGATAATAGATACCTTTAATATCTAAGAAACCTCTTGTACCATTTACAAGACTACCTGTTACTGTAGCATCTGGAACGTATGTCCAAGAGTTTGCTGGAGCACTACTTGCAGTATTGGTATCTTGATCAATATATCCAAAGAAACCTGTCTTAGAGTTAGCAGTTCCAATACCAGTATTATAGTTAAATGCAATACCACGATCAGTGTTAGTATCAAATGCGTGAGTAACTGTTAATAATGATGTAGTAGTAATACCAGCAGTGGTACTACCTTCAATGGTGATCATTTTTGCACCAACATCATAAGTAGTAACCGTAGTTAAACCACTATTTGGAAGTGCAGAATTTCCACTGATAATATCACCAGTATTAATACCAACAATAGAATCAAGAATAATTGTACTAATACCACTAGCAACGGATTGCATAACCGTTCTTTCGCTAGTAACATCACCAATTGTGAATATTGGATCATTAACTGTTACATTAGTTGAGTTAACTGATGTTGTTGTACCATCAACTTGTAAGTTACCTTTAATAATAACATCACCCTGATTACTTAATCCATCGGGGAATGGGTCAATAAACAGTTTATCACCAGCACCACTTACTGTGGATATGATATTACTATCTATTTTAATCTTACCAAATTGAGAATGAGTAGATACATTCAACGGGGTGTTGAACATAACTTCTTTACCAGATACTAATAATCTATCAGTACCATCCTCATCATACTCAAACTTAACATCCTTATCAGTACCAAAAGATAAGAAGGTATCATCAACTATATTAACTTCACCAGTTCCATTCGGATCAAATACTACGTTTCCATCAGTATCTGTAGATGATATAACATTACCATCCATTCTAAGATTATCTACATTCCACTGATCAACCTTTCTATTATTATCAAGAACAGCAACTATACCACCATCAGTATTTCTAGTATTACTAACACCAGCAACTGCACCTGGAGAATGTTCCATCATGGAGGTGTAATAATGACCACCTACTGGAAAAACATTACTTCCATCATCACCAACAAATATCCTATCTTTGTATTGATTAGTTCCACCGTAACTGCCGATACCAGTTACATAACCCATTTCACCCCAATTCAGGCTGGCAGGTTTATTAGTACCAGAGGATCGTTTGATCCTAATAATGCTAGCCATTTAAAAATTTCCCCCGTTGATGTCTAAATTCTGTTCTGTGCCAGGTGTCAAGGATAAAGTAGCATCCCATTTTTGGGTTGCACCATTATAGACTAATACCATTCCATTAAGTAAGTTCGAGGCATTAACATCGCTGAGTTCAGCTAAGGACAGTCCTTGGGCTCCAGCAAGTGAAGAAATAACTTTTACGGCATTTTGTTGCCCTACCCTGACCTTAATATCTGCCATTTATGTAAGCAATTCAAGAATCTATCTATTATTTATGTTTTGCGATTAACTAACTCGTGAAGTAAAGATTTAATCTCATCAATATCTTTTTTCATATTATCCAACTCTGCTTTTTCATCAAGTTTTCTATTTCTTTGAGAAATATGCTGATTATAAGCATTATTGTCGAAATCTAATATTGCTCCTGTATTTGGATCACGAAATAAGTTTTTATGCCCTTTAACTGGTATCATGCTAATGCTATTGCTCTAAAGTCTTTAAGTCTAACAGGAGCACATTCATTTGTTGATGACATTACAACTTTAATAATAAATCCATCAAATTGTTCTAAATCATTCATTGTAAATTGATATTCTGAAAAATCATTCAAACCATTTTTATTAACTTGAGCATCTGCACTACCATTGTTTAAACCAAGATCAATAATATCATCACCAAAACCATCACCATCAGTATCTATTAGATTCTTATATCCAGGAAATGCTCTATATGTCTGAGAAACTTCACTAGAATCTGATGAGAATAACTTATAGAAAACTCTGAAATCTGCTTCTGGTTGTACATTAGCAGCAACAAAAACTTTTAATGAAGTTGCAGGTTGCTTTAAAGAAATTCTATTAGTTACAAACACAGAACCATGTGGATCATCCAATTTAGAATTTGTTCTAGTATCTGTAGCATAATCACTAACTGGGTTATTAATCTTATTTCTACCTAATACAAATGTTGCATACTTAGAATCCAATACAGGAGATAAGTTCTTATCTGTTGATGTAAAATCAACCTTCAATGCTACAGATTTATTCTTAGGTAAAGTTGATAATCTCTGTGCTTCATTATCTTTAGAAGCAACTAATCTAGGTGTTGGGAAGAATGTAGTCTCATTTAATATAGTTGGTTCAAATCCTTGATCAATAAAGGATACTTCATTTCCACCAGCACTAGTTCCACTTACAGTTCTAACTGAAGTATCAATTCTAGTTCCTTTACCAGGTGTAATAGCATTTATCTGTGCAGATAATGTACTAAACTGATGATTTTGAGAAATTCCAACACTCTTACCACCTACTGCTTTTTCAGTAGTAAAACATAATAAAGTTTTATTATCGGCAACATTTGTTCCTCTAGGACCAGTTCCTCGATCAATTTCTAGATAATAATTATCAATATTTCCTGCATCTCTAAGAGTTGCATTTGATGGAACATTTATTGTACTATTAATACCAACTAATGGGAATCCATTTATTTGATATGGTTGAATAGTTGATCCTTCACTATGATTAGATGATGGACTATTTTCTAATCCCCTACCATCAATAGTAAGTTGCCCTACACCAACAACATAAGAAACAATCTCATTACCAATTAAAGCTTCACCGAAATTAGTTGTAATACCAGCAAAATTGGTAAATGGAGCAGTATTTGCAACTGATACAAGTGTACCATCAATATCCAATACGCCAGTTGTTTGTGTTGCTAAACTATCTGGTTCTATTCCCTTTAACCTAACAACATTATTTGCACCATGATGAGCATGATTATACTGTATAACCTCTATAACATTACCCGAATTTAAATCACTAAGAACTTCAGAATCACCATTTACAGTTGCTGGTCCTGTTGTAATAGTTCTAGTATCATTATTTGCACCATAATGAATAATATTTTCACCAGATTTAAATACTTCACCTTGAACATCAGTTAAGTATATTGTATCTAATGTGCTACTAATTTCTTTAATTGCAAATTTAGCACCAGCACCTCTTGTAACCAAAGAACTACTATTATCGATAGTAACAACATCACCTACACTATATCTGCTACCAGCAGTTACATTCTCAATTAATTTAACTGCTCCAGTAGTACCATCAATAGTAATAGAAGCTGTTGCACCAGAACCATCGCTAGTTAACGATTTAATAGGTATAGTATTAGCAACAGGATCAACATCTGATGATTGGTTTGTGAAATTATATCCAGCACCAGAAGAAATTAATTCAGGTTGTGTAGAAGTGTTAATTGAAGCAGCAATTCTTTCTACTACACCAGTAATACTACCATCTTCCAAATCTGCAGGATCACCAGTACTTATTTTTCTACCAACAGGAGATTCTGCAGCACCAAGTCCACTAACTTTAACTTTTAATTTTCTAGGTAAAGTTCTAATTGGATTATCTGCTAATGTTTGAGTATTCTCATTACCTGCTTCAATTGGACTGTTGTAGAATGTTGCTGTACCGCTAGTAACAAATTCTGCTTTATAGAGTTGGAATGTTAAATCTTGATATTGACTTGGTGTCCAAATAGTTCCGTTTTGGGATTTAAACAAACTACCGCCAATATACTGTTTAGTATGTACAACACTTTCAACATCAGGTAAATTCTGTGTTCTAACAGTCTTTTGACCCATTGTAGAAACCCACATCTCATACAAATCAGAAGATGGTGATAAGAATACAAGAGCATATTCCTTACCTCCTTCCAAATAAACTGGTGATGGGAATCTAATATTAGTTGCTATAGATGCATCATTAGAAACCTGAATATCATTTGGATTTAATGCAACTTGTGCATAACCTTGAACTAAGAAATTAGTTGGGGTTCCCAATTCAACATCTCTAATTTCAACAAATACTTTAGCATTTGGATCTTTACTTGCAAAATAAACATCAACGGATGTTAGGAACATACCAGTTTCATCAACCCTAAAGGACTGTGCCAAAGGATCTCTATATGGAGCCTCTACTCTGTCAGTGTCAGAATCTACATCTACATCAATTTGAACTGTTATCTCATTTGGTTTTTGAGCTGGTTTGGGTGGATTTCTTACACCAACAGTTTTAGTATCTTGGGTTATAATTGTTCCAGTAGCATGATAAGTACCAGTAGCATCACTTGCTAATGCAGTGCTTCCAGGTAATGTAACTGTACCTACTGGTGCTGCAGTTACCTTAAATGTCTTTGTTCCTGTTCTGAATAGAACTGAAGGTTGTGGTGATTGATTTGCTTCTCTAAAGAAGAAAGTACCTAAAATATCACCCCAATTATCTGAATAGATATTTGCATTTGTTACAGTTGCAGTTGCACCACTAGATTCTCCAACAATAGTTGCACCTTGTCTAATGTATCCATAGAATCTTTCATCATTAGCTAATGCAGTAACATCAATATTAAATATTTTTGAAGTTGATGAATATGTACTTGATGGTGCAGGTCTGGTTCTATCAAAAGGATCTACCGTAAATTCTTCAACATTTTGTGCTGGTACATATTCTGGTGCAGGTAATCCTATAGCAAGATCATCTTCAATGGCAGTGCCAGAATCTCCTAATCCTGTATCATGAATTGCTCCAACAGTCGAAACTACACTTCCCATAGGAACTGCAATTACACTTCCATCACCATACTTGTGATTTGGTGCTAGTACTCTTACCTTAGCAATTTCCCTTCCATTCATAATAACGGTAGCAGTTTCATATAATGAAAATGTACCAGAAACCATATTAATTTCAGTAAGTTTAGGGAAGATATCAGGTATTCCACTATCCAAATAACTATAATGTTTTGTTAATGGTTTTAATCCATTTGCATTAAATGCAACGTTTCTAGAACGCATAAATGGATCTGCAGTTCCACTAACCTTAACACTCTCAACATAATCAAATTCATTATTATTACCCTCTAAAGTATTTGAAAAACTAAATTCTTTTGTATTTGTTGTGGTAGTAGTTGTAGTAGTTGTAGTATCAGTATGATTGCCATCAAATATATTTTGATTAGCTTCAACTTCAGTAACAGTTACATCTACATCAGTATCAATTTCAGTAGTATCACTAACAAGATTTTGCTGTTCTGCCCATGTATTACCAGTAGATTCTGTTCTATGATCATCAATATAGATTGTTCTAACCCAATTATCTGATGGTGGATCTAATTGAACACTACCAGCAAAAACAATAACATTAAATGGGTTAATATTTTCAACTTGAGTTGCTTGAAGATTTTTAAGTTCACTAGCAACTTCACTATATTTCAAAGTAATCAAATCACCAGTTTTTTGGCAATTATCATCAAGTAATTTAAGATTTGCACTTCTATCTGCTGTATTTTCATCAATTGAAGGATCAAACGCTAAATCTGCTTTTAATGACCAAAAATCAACTGCACTAATTAATTCTTTATTAACAACGTCAACATCACATACAGATCCATTTCTATAATCTATAAATTCTCTATCTTTAAAATCATTTACTACAAATCCACTCTTAAATCGATTTAATCCATCAGCATCAAGAACTTGTAGTGACTTAGTATCTGATTCTAAAGCAGTAAGTGAAGTCATTACTTCAAGATTACTAATCCTTTTTTCAAGTTTACCAATATCTCTCATGGTAAATCTTCTATTATCATATAATTTTATTTTTGGTCCAGTTATAGGATCATACAAATATGGTGGTAATGTTATTTGTGCAACTTCCATAGAAGCTCCTATTTCCGTAGGAGGTGCAGGTTTATCTGCAGAAACACCTTTAATTAACTTTACTTCTTCAAATTTATTAATAACTAACTTATCAATTCTTGGTAGATAATAAGTATATCCAAGAATAGAACTTTCATTTGGTGCAACAACATACTTAGTTGTTGATTCAAAAGATCTAGCAGCAAAATCGAATGGTGATTTGTTTACAGAAGGGTCAAATGTATCAACTCTTGGTCTAAAATCAAGTATATCGGTTCCTCTATCATTTGCTATAGAAGGAACATCATGAGTATATCTATCTTTAGTATAGGAATTTGCAGTAAATAAATCACCACTAGCAACATCTTGAGTTTGATACTTATCAAAAATAATTAATAATCTATTTGATGGTATTCCAGAAGTTTTCTTTCTAACTACCCTAGAATAATCTGCATACTGTTTTCTATGTCCTTTATCTAACTTGTAATTACTTGTTCTATCAACATAATTACCATTTGTTATTCCTTGTAAATTTGTTTCAATATTAGATTCTTTAAAGTTAACAGTTTCTCCTTTAGTGAAAACGTTATCATTTAAATATACAAATTCAATCTCTGATGCAGATGGTCTATTAACAATTTGACCTATTGCTCTACTATCTTTACCAATTATTTTTTCACCAATAATAGTATTAGTATCTAATGCAAGACCAGAAACAAATGTTAGTTTATCTAAAATTGGTTTGTTAGTATCTTTAGATTCATATATTGCATGAATTTTTACAACATCAGGAACATTTAAAGATATTTCTTGATCTTCAACTCTCAAACCATAATACTTACTATTAGTCATACCACTGTTGGTAGACACACCTACAGTTTTTGTTACTTCAAATTGAACACTTCTAGAATAATCTTTGGATCTACTTATTAAACCTACTTTCTTTAAAGTTACGTTTACAGTACAAGCAAGGTTTGCTGATAAACCACTAAACTGAATATCATTACCATTATTTGTTATTGATACTTGATCTGATGTTAAAGTTTCAGTAGTTCCATTATTATAATGAATTGAATACTTTTCAGAATCAAATGGTTCAAAGAAAGCACTAGTAATTCCAGAAGAAACATCAAGTGCTTCAGAAGTACTAAATGATAATGTATTATTAGATGGTGTCTTTCCAGTTACTTGACGAGTGATAGTAATATTTGAATTTGAAAGATCAACAGCAGAAACATTTCTCTTTGGAAGTTTAGTATATAATCCAGAATTATTGTAATTAATAATTTTAGGAGATTTAATCCTGAATATATTAGATGTAGTGACACCTGCACATATTCTACCATTATTAACACCAGATATAGTTTCAATAGGTGCTAATGATAAGGTTTCACCATCTGAAGATATAGAAACAATTCTATTATAAGTTTTATCTCCTACATCTGTTCCATATCCAACTATAGAATCAGTTTTAATACCTACTTTTCCGATAAATCTTCTATTAGGTGAAGTTGCAGATGCACTATTTCCATTAGAAGCACCAGTAACTGTTAAAGTATCAAAAGCAGAAAAATTAGGTAATATTCTATCATATAAAACTGAATCAGCACTAAATTTACTTACCAAAGAAGAATTTAATGTACTTGAATCTTGATAAACTGATTTAATATCATCAACAGTATATTTAAAAACTTTTACTATAGAAAAATTTGATTCAGTTGTTTGTTCATTAACAATTAAACTTTCACCTTGAATAAAAGTTCCAGTTGTTTGTGATATATTAATTTCATTAGGATTTCCTGTATGATTTGCAACATATCCTATTGCACCACTATTAAGTCCTCTAACACGACTAGAAAGTGGAATTGTAGTTGCAATTGTTCCAGGATTAGAAACTTGTAATAGTGTATATGTTTGAACATCGTATAAATGAAGATCCCATTCTGTTGAATCTCCACTATATGATGCATCAGTTACACTAAAAGAGTAAACACGAGCTTCACCAATCTTCAGAGCTGAACTACCAGTTGGACCTGCAGTTGATGGATCAACATTACCAGTTCCTTTTCTACGATTATAAAGACCAATAGTATTGGCAGTAGATCCCCCAACATTAATCCAAGGAGTACCTTCGGCATTATTAACCTTCAATAAGCTACCCATTCTAAAAGGAACAGATGCAGACTTAATAGTTTTAGTATCTCTTGGTTTTTCTATATCTATTACTTTATTATAAACATCAACATCCCATCCTCTAACATATGCTCTTCCTGATGATAATTTAACACACATTAAATCGTCAGATGGATCAGCACCATCATCAGTTTTTTGTCCTTCAACAAATAAACCATTGGAATTAATCTCATCATTTAAAGAATTTTGAACATTAACTCTAAATGGTTGTATTGCATAGTTTCCAGACTCGTCAAATGTTCTACCAGCAATCCATTTTTCTATATGAGAATATACAGATTCTGCTTGTAATTTTTTAATTTCACCATTCTTAACTCGCATTAATTCTACGAAGTTAGTATCTTCATAGTCTAAAAGTGATTTTTTCGCTAATTTAATGGATATTTTAAATCTATCTGCACCTGGTGCTGCATAATTTGTAAATCCTTTAGCATTATCATTTAAACTAGGATCATCATTTGCATTAATTACAGTTTCTGATATTTCAAATCCTACCCTATATGAAGGTTTATTTGAATAAGGTTCTAAAACTATAGAAGACTTTTCAACATCTACAAAAGTACCTCTTATGAAATAAACTCCAGTATCAACACCAAATGCCGATCCAATAGAAGTAGCATCTTCCGACATTACTGTTAGAATGGTTTCTCCAGAATTTAATGCAGTATTACCATAAGTAATATTTTCTTCAAGTACTAAAACCTCTTCATTTGGAAAATGAGAACTTGCCGAATCACTTCCAGATTCCAAATATTTAACAAAAATTGTAATATCATCAACACCTTCATTTGGAGGTAAAATATAATTCTTAATAGATCCAACTATTTGAGAATTTTGACCTTTAATTCTAGTTCCTTTTCCATTATTATTATTAATTAGAGCATCAAGATATACTGTAATATCAATCCCTAGATGATCTGGATTTACCTTTACTGCAAAATAAGTACTATCATATGTTATTCCACCAGGAATAACCATAGATCCTTCTTTAAAGATATGACTTCCAAATGATTCTATTTGATTTTGTAATATTGACTGAAGACCAGTTAGTTCCCTAGCTTGAACTGGATATCCAGGTTTAAACAGTACTTTATAAAAATTATCTGCCTTATCAAAATCATCGTAATAAGGGCTTATATTTAAATTGGTCTTCTGTGGCATTTTTCTTTAGAATTCCAGGATGATTTTAACGTCTTCTTTTTGTCGCTCATTTCGAGCAATTAAAGGTCTATTATCTAAGTAGATAATTTCCCCCGATCCTTTATTTATCTCATTATTGGATAACCCATTTGAGAAAGTAGTTCCCAAATCAATTAATTTAGTTCCAGTCGGGTTAGTTGTTATTCCACTAAAAGCAGTATTAATACTTGCAGAGAAATTAGAACTATCACCTTTTATTGCATTTGATGATGCTTCAAAGGAATAAATTGCACCAGCAGTTGAAATACCAGTATAATCAGTATGATCATTATTAGTAGAATAATTTAAAGAACGATCTCTAAAATATTTCATAACCTTTGTATCTTCATCATAAGATGCAACATAACCTTGGGCGATTCTACCTGATGATAATATTTGAGTTATTCTCTCACCAACTATTGGTTTATCTCCAGAAACAGTATCGAAAATAAATGCATTTAAAGATGAAAAAGTTGGGTCAGTATATGTAATAGATGTTCCAACTTGAGTTGGATTTTTAACTATTCCAACTTGTGCAAATTTTGTATCAGAAGGAAAATCTTTTGTAGAGTCATCAAATCTAGCATAAATTAAAACTCTATCAGTTCCCAATTCCTTATAAAGATCATAACCATGACCTAAAGATGGTGGAATAATAGGAATAAGGTTTGCTCTTTGATTTGAAGGATGTGCAGAATCTTGTAATGCACCCAAATCAACTAATCCATAACTATATCCTTGTCCACCAGAACTAACAGTAACATTAGTAACAACTTTATTTACAACATCAACTCTAGCTTTTCCTCCAGTACCATCACCTAATATATCAACCTCTTGCCCTAATCCTTCTGCATACTTACCACCACCACTTTCAATATATACATGCTTAATTTGGTTATTGTTTATAGTAGAATCACCATTTTCTCTTATAGATTTAATTTGAGCATCTGTACTTTCTGTCCAATTATTAGGAACAGTAATATATTCTGTTGAATCAAACTTCAGAATATCTGCAGGTGAAACAGTATACAAATATTTCCAAACATAACCATCTCCACTATTACCAGCTCTTGATGGTTCTAAATCTGTAAATGTTGGTTCATCTTGAGAAATATTACCTTTTGGATTAGAACCCGTTGAACCATTTGAAATACAAAGATATACTTTGAATTCTGAGTTCATTACATAATAATTTGCACCATATAATCTACTAGAATCATTAATTGGACTTTGTTTATCAGATTTCGTTGAATAATCATCCCGATACATTTCATATCTATTACCAGCAGTCCAATCTATCCTTCTAATAATTCTTCTTATATTAGCAGATGCAATTCTCTTACCATACATCATAGTATCGCCAGTATGAGCGATATCTGAGAAACTATCTATAGGTTTAGGTGTATTGCCTGTTGTATTCCAACCTTCAGACCTTCCATAACCAACTTGAACACTTGGTGAAGGAGTTCCTGTTGGATTTGGTAATCCAATAAAGACATAATATGAATTTTTATCAGACTCTACTGATTCTACAAAATTATTTGCGTTCAGAATTCTAAACTGATCAGTAACAATTGCTGGCATGATTATAAATTAAACTTTTTTTCTTTATTTATAGACATAATTTTATAGTCCTGTAACTATTCTAATAGCACCAGTATTTCTTAGTCCAAACTCAGCGTTCAAACCACTATAATACTTTCTTTGAATTGTTGGGAAAGTTGATAAACCTGCATCAACTGTTAAACCAGTAACCCCAATAGAAATTGGAGAAGTTGATCTTTCACCATTATATATTCTACCCCAACTTATCTTACCTAGAGATTTAGTCAAACCAATATTGGTAGCATCATAATAACCTGTTGATGTAACACCAGTAGTATTAGTCGTACTTAAAATATCACAAGTAATTTCTGCTCTAAAATCACTAAGTTGAGACATTGAATGTACTTTATAGATATTATCCAAGAAAGTTGATCCAATTGCAACTATACTATTATCGTGACCATCAACTGAAGTAACTCCAGATCCCAAATCTATTGAAGTATCTTTAATTAAAATTGGATATCCAACTTGTAATTTATTTGCATTAGATTTAAATGATGTATAGAAGAACTTAAGTGCTTTAGTTCCTGCTCCACCAGAACCTTCTACTGCAGCAATTCCAGTTATAATTCCAGTATATCCTTCAACATTATCAAAGGAAGTCATTTTTTCAGTTTTGTACTGAGGTTTTTCTACAATAACTCTTGGTGGATTTGCTTGTGAATATCCTAAACCTATATTTGTTATTGTAGTAGAAGTAATAGAACCATTAGTAATTGTACCAGTTGCTTCTGCGAATGTAGAAACTCCAACTTGTGCATATTCATTTCTAACTGTTGTTCCAATACCAACTCCAATTGGAGCAGCAATTAATATATTAACTGAAGATCCAACATAACCACTACCACCATTAACAATGGTTAATGATCCAATATAACCACCAGAAGTAACATTTGCAGTTATTTCTGCTTGCTCACCACCTTCTGGTCCCATCAATAAGGCATCAACAGCAGTAATATTAACATTATACCTATCATCAACACCCAAGGCAGGATTAACATTATCTTCATAGAAGAATGATTCTGCATCATCAACAAATATTCCACCAGTAACACCAGTACCAGAATCAGTGGTTACATCACCAATAACTTTTGATGTTGGATATATTTGTGGTTCAATAACTTCCCTTGCTTTAGATATCAATTCACCTTTAATAATCTTATCTTCTTTTTGTTTAGTCCAATCAACTGGTTTAGGTGTATTTTCATTAATACCTCTACCCCTATACATTGTTGTTTCAACAAGATCAGATCCAAGAATATCTTTAATAATTCTATCACTTTCCTGATCAATAGTTTCTGTAAATGCAGGATTCTTATGAATACGAATATCATCACCAATCTTAATAGTTTCATTTACATTAACTATTTGTACATCAACACCATCTTGTCCTTTATAGAAGAAAATATCAACTTTATCATCCATTGATGGTGCTTCTGTGAATGTAAATGTTGTACCACCCTCAAACTGGTATGCAATGTTAGGGGTTTGCATAACTCCATTAACGAATATTAATAAAACTGCATTTAGATCTATTTCATCACCCAATATTGAATCTTCGTCAACTTCAAAACTTAATAATTGACCATTACGGAATAATGGGAATCTCTTTCTATATCCAGTTTGTAATGAAGAAACACTATCAATAAAGTCTAACTCACCGAATTGCCAAGAAGAGAAATAATCATTAAATGTAGTAACAACTTCAAGTTCAAATTCCTGTAATGGTTTTCTTAATCTCTTATCTGTTACTAGTCCCATTGGTTTGAACTTATCACCAATTGCAAATGAATGTCCAGATCTAGCAACCGCAAAATCAGATATTTCAAACATACTTCTTGCCACACCAACAGAAGTTCTTGCTGCACCTACTCTAAGATTTAAAAGTAAATTACTTCCAGTATCTTCTGTTTTTCCTACACCTAACCTAGAAATACCAACAATAGGCATATTTTCATAAATTGGTTCTGGTGTTGAAATTTCTGGATTAACATATCTTGCACCATACTCATTAATAGTAAAGTCTAATGCACCACCAGTACCTGCAGGTGATTTTCCTACTAAGACTCTAAAGGTATCTGCAGTTACTTTACCAACTGGTAATTCTATACTATGAGCAGGATCGGTTGTACGTGGATAACTATGTAATGTTTGATGTAAATCATGCTCACATGTCATTACTATTGAATTAGTGGCAAATCCAACAGTTTGATTTGACTTATAGATTCCTCCATTTACAGCACGAACAAATGAGTGTGTAAATTGATCTTTAGATGGATTTGGATTTACATTAACTTTAAAGGTATTTACAGTAGTACTATAAATTGAAACCCATCTTCCACTTGCATAATCAGATGGTCTTGGATAAGAATGCTCTGTTTGATTATTGTCCTTAGTACAAGTAAATACTAAACTATTATCTTCAATTAATATCTTATCACCAACAGCAAACCCATGAGAATTCTTTGTAAGTGTTAGATTACCAGTATTCTTAACATAAGATGCATTTGTTGGAGTAATTGTTGTACAACCTACAAATCCATGTCCAGCACTTGTCACAATAAATTCACCTGCTGCTGGATCATATTCAGCATTAGTGATATTACGAGTTGTAATAGGTGATTTTCCAACATTAATAGTAAATGTGGTATCAGTTGTTGCAGCAACTGCTACATTTGCATCATTATGAATAGGATCAGTATATCTTGGATATGTGTGCTCAGTTGCATGATTATCTCTATCACAAGTGAATGTTAATGAATTTGTAGCAATTCCAACTGTATTACTACCTGCAAATATCCCATGACCTGCACCAACAGTTACAACCATATTACCAGTAAGAGCATTATAAGTTGCCCCAGTTGGTGTTAACTTAGTACCAGACCAAGAATCAATAGAAACACAATTAGTATTTTCCGTACCAGCAGCAAATGTATGAATATAATTTCCACCAGTTTGTGCTGCACCTGCTACTGCACTTACAAATTTATGAGTATTAGAAGCAACTTTAGCACTAATTATTGCACCAGTTCCACCTCCACCACCAGTACCAACATTAACTGTAATAGTATTGTTTGTTGTACCATCTATTCCTAATGTTACCCCAC
>VTLG01003659.1_pt1 | contig 18589 bp, 20 predicted proteins | sample 4694571 | NCBI WGS metagenome assembly VTLG01 (sample SAMN12604809, study PRJNA352737) | marine metagenome | biome: ENVO:00000447; feature: ENVO:00000209|ENVO:00000569|ENVO:01000036; material: ENVO:00002151; isolation source: viral sequences binned using virsorter ... | reverse complement strand
GTAATTTCATTTCTATTCTCTAAACCAAACTGTGTCATAATCTCTTTATCACCAGCATATCCCTCACCATTCTCAACATACATTTCTATTGGGTGTTGAATAACAAATTTAGAAAGAGAGTCTTCACCCAATACAGTATCCTCTGCAACAAGTGTTCTATCCATATAATAGACATCATGTCCATATATTTGAATAGCCTCTTTAACTAAATCTCTGTAAAGATTTTTTTCAGTTTTAATTGCAGCTGAATTGTTTGTGTGAAATGCACTATTAACTGCCATGTTTTATCCTACCATGTAATCTATAGGTGTCTCAAAAGACAATTGTATTTGTTCTTCTAATCTTGTAATTTCCTCTATTGCTTGTGTATAGATAGTTTCACCATTCATAGTAACACCACCTAACATTGCAACACCACCAAACTTGGAAAGATTTGCACCCCATTGTTTTTTAAGAAGGGCTGTTGCATATCTTTTTAAATATATGTCATCATAGATATCTGTATAAGTTGATGGGTCTATTTTACGATAACACTCTATAATTAAATATTCATCAGCAGTAATATCATTATTCCAATCCATATCTATATACAAACGATTTTGATGTTGATTAAAACGAACTGGTTTTTCACCTACTAGTATATGAGATAAATAATCTAATTGTTGCATAGTCATTTGATATTGTATAACAGAAGTAGAACTAAAGTCATACAAATCATTTAATCGTAATTGATATCGTATATCAAACATATTATTTGTTGCTTGATCATCAAAAGGAAAAACTTGAATTACTGATACAATAGTAGAAGGAACTGGTATATAATTTTTACCTTCATACCAAGTTGCAGTTACAGAACTATCTGCTGTATCTGTTGCAGTAGAAGACTCATCAGAAGTTGCTCTTGTAATATCATCAGATGTAACTTTATATTTCATAAACATTTTTTCCACACCATCATAATGATATTGTGCAAAGTATTGAAGTGCTTCATCTATTCTGTCATCTGCTTGGTCGTCAGAAACATTAATGTCAATAACACCATGTCCTAATGCTCTTAGACAATAAGATTTAAATGTTGCTTTTGTTGTTGGAACTGCCATATTACTTCCTTTTATTAACTATTTATAATATTTAACCTAGTGCAATACCTAATGCAGTTGCTTCATCTGCAGCTGCTGTTGCAGTTGTTTTTGCGTCTAATTGTGTTTGTATCGCAGAAGATACACCATCTAAATATCCCAATTCTGTTGAAGTTACAGCACTTACTGATACATCACCACTTCCGTCTGATACTAATGCTCTTGACGCAGTAAGATTTTCCATTTTACTAAAGGCAATGGCTGCAGACCCACTTATATCTGCATTAACTACAACTCCACTTGCGATTGATGTAACACCAGCATTTGTAATTGCGATATCACCAGATACAGCAACTGGGTTATAATTTGTTCCGTCTGCAACTAAAACATAACCATCAGTATTTGTTCCCATAAACAAGTCATCACCAGTGATGGTCAAATCTCCACCGATTGTTACATTACCTGTTGTTGTAATTGTATCAATATAAGCATCTTTAAAATATTTTGCAGATGCACCTAAATCTACATCACTATCTGTTGTTGGTCTGAATACACCATCAAGTAATAATACTTGTGAAGTGCCATCAATATCAAAAACAATTCTATTATCTGTACTGAAATCTATATTTGCGTGAGAAGACCCATGCCCTATTGCTAAGCTTGAATTGTATATAGAAGTGATACTGGTTTGGGCGACATCTAGTTCTAAATCTATTGTGTTATCACCATCTTGATATGTTGCTGAAATACCTGTTTCAGTATTACTACTAAACATACCACCAGCAGTATCAGAAATATATTCAGCAAGAGTTGTGCTATTAACTGTTATAGCGTCTGCTTCTAATGTACCATCTACATCAACATCACCAGAAATATCTAAATCTGCCATAACAGCAGTTCCAGTTAAAGTTGGTGCTGTAAGAGTTTTGTTTGTTAGAGTATCAGTAGTATCTCGTCCAACTAAAGTTGTTGTTGCGTCTTGTATAGTTACAGTTCTATCAGCAGTTGGGTCTGTTACAGTAAGAGAGGTTTCAAATGCATTATCAGTTGAACCCTCAAACACAAATGTATCTACAACATTTATTGTTGCAGAGTCTATCGTGGTTGTTGTTCCTGAAACTGTTAAATTACCACCAATAGTAACATTTCTAAATCCAGTAATATCTTTGTTACTATCTACGACAACTGCTTTACTTGCAGCCACAGTTCCAGCAGTTACATTATCTAATTGTGTAGCAGATGCATCATCACCAACAAACTTTCCATCAGATGAGCTGTATTTTAAAAACTTACCATCTACTTTTGCAGTAGACCTTTGTACATCATCTAAAAACTCAAGTCTTACTTCACCACTTCCAGAGCCTGAACCAATATAAGTAGATGATTGTCTAACTTGTTGTTGTAAAGCATTAAATTCTTTTCTTAGTGCGTCTATTTCATTAATTTGTTCCTTAACCTCTGTCTTACCTTTCATATCATCAAGGTTATCTACAACATTAGTAATAAGTTCTTGTGTGGCCTTAATTGTTTCTTCTTTTGTTGGTAGAGGTTTTTTACCTTTTACACGACTAAGAGCCTCTTTCATATCTGGTGGTGTTTCAGATACAATTATAGGTGTAGATATTTCTTCTGGTGTTTCTATCTTCTCTATAATTTCTGGTTTTGTTTTTTCTACAATTTTTGGTTGTGGATTTATTCCAGATAATTTAGAGAATAGACTTTCAAGCGCTTCTATTTTTGCACTCTCATCTATCTTTGGTTTTGATGGTGGATAAATGTCTTGGACTTGTAATTTTAATGCGTCTTTATCTTCAACTTCTGGTGGTTCATCTAGAATTGCTCCAAATGATTCCATTAATCCAGAAAATGCGTTTAACTTATCTTCATCTTCTTCGGATAATGCTTTTGTTTCAGTATCACTGGTTTCGACCAACTCGGTTGGTGTTTCGTCTTTTCTATCTTCTCTATCTTCTGTATCTTCTGACTTTGGTTCGGTAATTTCTTGAATAGGTTCAATGGGGGTATTGATGGGAGTATTTTCATTTTGTGTTACCTTTACTACTTCTTGCACAGACGAAAGGAAACCGTCAAGTTCAACTACTTGCGATTCTGTTTTGGCTTTATTCTTTTTTTGTTCGATTTTTGCCTGTTTTGAAGCATCTTCTAATTCTTGAAAAAGACTTGCAATATCTGATTTTGTAGTCAGATTTGTTTTTGCCATGACAATCTCCTCTTATAACTATATTTATATTAAGAGATTATCCTACACTTTATAAGCAAGGTTATTTTCATCAGGCCAACTGTTGCCAACAGGGGGCACTCCACCACTAGTAATTGTATGAGCAGTTCCAGCAGAAGCGACTGCTGTTAAAGATATTGCAGCTGCATCACCCATGTGACTATTGGTGTGTGATAATTTAAATGTGTTTGTAGTTTTTCCAAATACATAATATCTTTCTCCGTCAACTAAACCACCAACAACTTTATCATTATCAGAACCAGCACTATAAGTAATGAGTTCATCATCTACAAAACCATGACTGTTAATCGTGATAGTATTGTTAGATGTGCTTATAACGCTTGCAGATGTTCCGTTAAATTCTTTTGCATCTCTAGATGCACCAGCAGGGATATCATAAACTTCTGCAAGTTTATCAACATCAGATGCGTCATTTATTGCAGTCTTGGTTGATTCATATACTGTTTTTACAGCAGTTCTATATGCAGTTATTTTTGCTGGAATTGCAGTTGAATTTTCTGCTTTCCTTATAACATACCAATCTGTTCCTGTTAATGCATTATAACATTCAGTTTTTCTTTGTTGTAAATGAGTTGCTTGTAAAGTTGATAAAGTTTTTGCAGTACTTGTAAAAGTTTTGGTTACAGTCTTTCCACTATTAGAAACTACCAAAGCACTTTCTGATACATTATAATAGCTATCATTTTTTGATGTTCCTGATTCTGTTACTTCTACTATTCCAACTGCCTCTTTTTCTGATGAAGTTGCATATCGTATCCAATTTCTAGGATGCTGATTGCCAGTTGTTGGATGCACGAAAGCAGATGGTGTTTGGAATGTTTTAACCACCTTTTCGTCTACTACTAATGCCCACATTTTATTATTTTTCTCCTAATACTATTTATGAATATGCCAATGTTGCAACTGCATGAATTTTTGAAGCATTTCTTACTATATAGTCAACCCTATCAACAGCAGCTGCAGTAGTTGTCATTGTTGGGGCCGTACCTGCGGCAAAATCCCACTGACTTCCCCATGCAACTGTTCTACTGCCTGTTCCATCTTGAACTATAAAAAGACTCCCTGTAGTACCAGCAGTCATACTACTAGGATTTGCAATTGTGCAATTACCAGCAAGAGTTAATTCATAATTTGCATGAAGGTCTAAATCTAAATAAAATGTTCCACCAGATACCGCTTGTGCATTTATATCTACAGAAACACTATTATCATAATTTGTATTACTTCCACCACCAACATTTGCAATTTGTGTTAAACCATATAATGTTTGATCATTGTTTCCTTGAACTTCTGTTGCATCTTCTAAAACAATTCTAGTTGCACCACTATCTCTTTCATTGGTGCTTGCGTTTACATATATGTAACCATTAGAATCATTATTTTCTAAACGAAGATAATCCTCTGGATTTGGATTTGGAAGAACTGCCATTGTTTCTTTTTCAAATAAAAGTTTTTCACCAACATTAGTTGAAGCAGCTGTTGCATCTAATAATAATAGTGAACCTTCATTTGAATAATCGGAATCTGTTCCTTCCAGCATGATTGCTCTATCTTCATTTATTTGTCCTTCTTCATCTGTAATAACACCACCAGTTGCAGAAATATTACCACTTGAAGATGCAGAGATATTACCAGCAACCGTTATAGCTGCATCAAAAGTGAAGATGCAGAGATATTACCAGCAACCGTTATAGCTGCATCAAAAGTTCCACCAGATGCAGCTGATACTGCGTCTGGAACAACAAATATATCATATACTACAACTTCAATAACATCTGAAGCAGACAATGCACTTAGTCCACCTATTGTGTTATTAGTATTTGTATTATATGCTGAATCTTTTTGAAGTTTCGTACCATTCTTATATACATCAACATATTGTCCATCAGCGTATGATAATGAATTTCCATTATCATCATTACCACTGATAGAAGTTTCACTACCAGACGCAGTATAGAAATATCTATTCCTTAAACCAAATCCGTCTGTTGACCTTCCTATATATGGCATTTAATTTTTCCTTTACTCTTATTTATAAAACTATAACTATTTATAATGTTTATCATACAAGATTTGTTCCTGTATGTAACTTTGTAAAACCTAACCAACCTGTTATAATCATTTTCTCATGTGTATTAGAAACAATACCATTATGTATATGTGTAAAATCTGGTGGCCAAATTATTAAATCTCCTTTTACACATTCTGTTGTGTGTCCATAGTGGACAAAATGTGTTCCAGCATTTGGCGTATCTGTCAAATAAAGCATATACACCAAACATCTATTACTAGCTTTAAAACAATCTCTTTCATGGTGTCTTGCTGGATATCCTTTTTTAGGCTCATAGTATTGTATATTCACACACTCTACAAACTCATAATCACTCCATTTATTTTTTTCACAATCTTCTATATATTTTTTTACATAATCTTTTGCACATTTTAACACTATTTCCGTAAATGGATTAATCTGTTGTAATTCATTTATAGGAATAGAAAGGTCTATAGAATCTTTAAATTTCTTATTATATCCATAACCAACCATTCCTTCTCTATGCCATTGTAAATTCTTGTGAAAGAAATCAATAATTTTATCGCATAAACTATGTCCTACTTCATACTTTTCAATAAATGTTTTATCCATAATAATGTTTATAATGTGGGTGATTTGGAGTACAAAGATAATTAAAATTTATAACTACTCTCACCCCTTCATCTGTGCAAGTTGTTCCAGAATGTAACAAACCATTTGGAAAAACGACTAATCTATTTTTTTTACTTTCTACTTTAATTAATGATTTATCATCTTGTGGTTTAAAATATGTGTATCCATCATTAGAATTTACAAAGTAGATAGCACTTAATACTTGAGTATATGGCAAATCCATATGAAATCCATGTGTGTATATTTTTTCTGTATTGGGATAAAGATTTGCTTTGATACGAAGACACTGACCAACACCTAATTTTTCTATTATTGGTTGAATAAGATTCCAATTTGTTTTATCAGTAATAATACCAAGATTTGTTTCAAAAAATGAATGAACAAACATATATTGATATTTTTTTGGTGTATCTTTTTCTTCACAATCTGAACTAATTACTTCTCCATGATGATACCATGAGAAGTTAGAATCATCATCTCTCATTCTCACTCCAACACTTTTTGCATTAATCATATTTCGTTCAATAGAATTAGCTTGGGTTGGATATATAAAATCATCTAAGATTATTAAATCACAATCTCTTAAACTCATAATATAATTCCTTTAATTTATGCTCTTGGATCTCTTGCATAACTAGTTACACTTGAATTATCAGGCCAACTTACATTTCCTACAGCAGTTGCGACTGCATCTACATCACTTGCATTTGATACATTTGTTGTTGCAGTAGAACACGCAGTTCTTACATTACCTACATATGAAGTTACTGCATCTGGAATATCCGTATCTGCAAATACTTTTCTTTCTGCTAACCAAAAATATGGTTTTATTAAAGCTGAAGCTTCATTATTTAAAATAAGTGTTTGTTCTGCTTTAACTGTTGAAAGTGTTCTTGCACTTGGACTATAACTTTCAGTAACTTTTTTTGTGCCTGAATTCCAAGAATAAGAAGGATTTCCGTTTGTGTAATAATCCTCATCTTTTGTTGTTCCAGCCGTAACTGGATATATACCTATTGCAGCTCTTTCTGAGTCTGACCAACTTTTAAATATTTCTTTAGGGTGTAGTGTGTTATCTATTGTAACATCTCGTGCATTATTATACACAGTATCTACACTTCCGTCTACGATTAATGCCCAAGCCATTATTCTTTCTCCTTAAATCCTATGTGAATACTTTTATTATCAAACAATTTAAATCCTCTTTTTTCTGCGTATTTTTGTGAACTTCCTTTAAATTTTTCATAACAAGATTCAAGAAAGTTCATAATCATTTCGTGTGATGGTTCTTTTCCTTGTTTGAACATTTCTTCCTCTTGTTTTAAATATTCAAATATCATTGTCTGTGCTGTTGCTCCATTTACGCCCATCTGCTGTATGTATATATTATTACCCTCATCTATATGACCACCTCTTGACCTTGCAGCTGTAAGCGCTTGACTCATTGCAGTCATAATATGATATTTTTCTTCTTCCCTCTCATATTCTTCTTCTGTAATACCTTCTTCTTCTGTCTTACCAATAGAACTTAATACTGATTTATATTGTTCTGTAAAATAACGAAACTTACGAACTGCACCTTGAACTGAGTCTTGCGTATTTTTAATTTTTATTTTGATGTGCATTTGTTCAATTTCATTTTCTTCTATTTCAAATTCATCATCTAATTGTTCCCTTGACCTTTCAAGTTTTTTTAACTCTAATTGGTCTTTTCTCATATTATAATACGCTTCTTCTAATGCACCCTTAGTTCTATTTATCTCTGCAAGAATATGTTTAATACTTCTTATTGGTGTAACTTGTGTTACATCTAACATAGTATACATATATTGACTATGCGATTTATAGAAATTACCACTATCTCTCATCATTGCAGGCATAGTCTTTTTTATATCTTGAAGCATCACTTTATATTCTGGTGATACACTTTGTTCTATAGCTTCCGTTAGTTCTGTATTCACATTTAACTTTGATACATCATTTCCCATAAACTAATTCTCCGTCCCATTTTTTATAATCACTTGGTTGTATATGTCCTAAATCCTTAAAAGGTTCAAAACCATCTTTAAAATATTTTTCCAATTCTTTTGGAGAAGGTATTTCTTCTAAATCTTTTTCATGTTTTGTGTTTATTACACAAGGTACTTTTTGTATTCCTAAATCAATAAGTGCCTGTAATCTTTGATTACCTACTTCTACAACATACCCTTTATCATTTTCTCTTACACTTAAAGGGTTTCGTAACCCCTCTTTTTGTATAGACCTTAATAATTTTTTTTTCATCTTTACTGCTTTGGGGCGTTTATCCCACCAAGATTGAGGTCTATTCACTCCAAATTTTAATTCAGAGATATCAATCTCTGCATAATAAAGATACATTTATATTCCACCATGAGCTGCACACGCTGAAGATACTCCATCAGTTCTACTTCTACTCGTTAAGTCGCCAAAATCAGTAGCATTGCCTGCACTTGCTTGAATCCATCTATCTATTTGTACAACATTATTACTAGTGGAACTTTGACCACCACATTCAAATGCACTAAGTTTATCTGCACAAGCGCCTGGAAGAAATCTTCCTATATTCAAATCGCCAAAATCAGTTGTATCACCATCACTTGAAATATTATACACTCTAATATGGTTAAAATATGCACCATTTGTCCAACCACCAAAAACAAATCCTTTTACTGACCCACTACTACCATTAGCAGTATGAGAATTATAACCAGTATCGCCAAAATCAGTTGCATTACCATCTGATGCTATAACAACAGTATCCATATTTTGCGAATTTCCACTATTATTAGAACCACCTACTGAAAGAATTCCTTTTGTTCCATTAGAACCACCACCTTCAGACCTCCATTTAGCTCCAGTCAAATTGCCAAAATCAGTTGCATTTCCATCTGTTGCAAATAATTTTTTATCTATGGTGTCCGTACCAGAATTTCCATAACCACCACCATTTAAACTTATGGTTGAACTACTACAACTTCCAGTTCTGTCACGAGTCGTTTCTATTGCATCGCCGTAATCAGCTGAATTTCCTGTACTACTTATATTTACTTTTTCTATAATATTGTTATTTGTACTTGAACCCCTACCCAAATAAAATAATGCATATGTGCCATTTGCTTGTGCTTCACCTTCTGAACCACCATTTGACAAATCGCCAAAATCTGTTGCATTACCAGCTGAACCAGAATTAAAATAGTCTATAACATTTTGGGAAGAATAACCACCAAAGGTAAGTGCTCTACCAGTATTAGAAGCAGCTGGTGGTTTTAACCAATAAGAATTTTCGTTGAAGGCCATAATATTTCCTTATGAAAAAGCAGTCTGAGGTGCTCCCAGTTGAATTGAATTTGCGGCCTTAACAAAATACGGCAACACATCTACGGCACTCCCAGCAGTGCTTATTGATAAAGCATCTCCACCAGCTGTTTCGTAGTCTCCGTGAAGCGAAAGAGTTCTCGAGCCCGTGCCATCTTGAATGATTACTATCACACCACTCTGCCCGACTTTTTCTGTGCTTGGGGCAGCAAGAGTTACATTACCTGTAAAGGTAAGAATAAAATTTTGATAAGCATCAAAATCAAGTGTAACTGAACCTGTATTTGAAGTATCTGTAAGAGTTGCACCTATTACTGCTTTACCAAATTCTGTAACAGCACCACTAACAAGTAATCTGTCATTTCCATCTTCATCATATTCAATTGTTGCATCTTGGTCACTACCAAATTTTATTTGTTTATCATCAGCAATATAAACATCTCCGAATTCAAGTGCAGTAGTTCCTATATCAGCACCACCAGAAGCATCAGGCACAAATGCTGTTGTTGCAGTTATCGTTGTACCTTGAACAGTTGATGCACCTGTTAATGCACCTGTCTGTGTAGTTGCACCAGAAACAGTTAAATCACCAACTGTAAAACCAGTTCCGTCATCATCAATTTTTGCGGCTGTTACTGCATCATCAGCGAGAGCAGCAGTTGTGATTGTACTTATTGCCATTTGTTTTTCCTTTTATTTCTATTTATAATACATTATCTATACAGCAGTAGAATACTTGTGAGGCATCTCCGCCCAAGCAGCATATACATAAGTTGATGAACCATTCATATTATCGTGAGTACATCTCAGTTTAAATCCAGTTGCTAAAAAATCCACATCAAAACCATCTCCAGAACCAGTTGCTTCAGCACTGTTTGCATTAGGATATAGACCTTTATCTACAGTATTAAATGTACTTCTTGCTGAATCAAACATAATCCAGTTTTCAGAATCATCTAAATCTTTTAGAATTATCATTCTCGGCTTAAACCCACAATGGATAAAAGGCCCATCTACATTTCCATTGCCCTCATATCTTCCAAACTTAGAAAATCCCTCATTCTCTACCCACGCATACATAACATAAGTAGCAGCATTAGTATTAATTTGTTCATTTCCTGAAAAAACTATTTTAGTTGAATCAGGCGCTATATTTACAGCTTGACTACCTGCTAAAGCATTAGGAACATTTAAATACAATAAACTAGAATATCCTGTATGAACTGTCCCAACAGATTTGATATATACACCCCACCAATGAGTATTACTTCTAGCTTTATAAAGAATAAAATTGGGTGTCTCTCCAAGACCATGTAAAACTTCTGCATCTGCCGTAGCATTACCAGTATAAGTAATAATTGAAAACTTGCTTGTTGTGTCAGCTTGGTAAGTTCCTGCTAATCTATCTCCACTTGCTGTAAAACTTGTAGTTGTTCCGCCACCTGCTTTCCAATTCCAAGAAACATAATTTTCCGTATTTGTGTTTACTTTAACATCTGCACCTACAGTAAAACCATCAGAAGTAAAAGATTTTAAAGTATCTGCATCTGTGGTTTCTGCATCTTGTTCATTAGTTAATAATATTTCTGTAACTCCCCTTGATGAATCAGTCCAAATATGTGAATCTGCTTGATCTCTATTTTTAATCCATGTTAAATCTGGCTGGAATTCTAATCCTGTAATAGCAAGTGTGGTTGCTCCATCTCCTGTATAAAGTTTAGCATCAAAATAATTTGCAGGCTCTTCTTCGTCTGCTGGATCTGTGCCTGGCGTTAATAAATTAGCGGCACAGACTGCAATAAATCCTGTAGGCGGCGCATAAAGGAAGTTTCCATAGCCATTTCCATCCTCATTATCTCCTGCTGTTTTGATGCCCCCAAAAGTTGAGTCCTGGCCAAAATTCCATATATGATGTTCACTATTAGAAGCAGAACCACCCATTACATAACTTTTATTAGTAATACTATAAGTTGCTGTTCCATTATCGCCTGGATTAGATTGATCCCAAGTGTTATTTTTACCAAACCATAATTTATTATTATCTAAATCTACTGCCATTTGATAAACATCATTATTATCTGCACTTGCTAAAGCAGTATCAGAATTAGAATTATTATTATATTTTTTTGAATAGTCGCCGCCTGCATGAGTATAAATTGAATATCCTTCTCCTGCTGTAGAAGTTGCCATTCCTATATATTGTGGATTACCTGAACTAGTTTTATCTCCTAAATATGACAGTTCAGCTGCATCCTGTATTCCCATTGGAAAACTGGCATCTGTTGCTACTATATTAGGAGTACAACATTCTGCATACCATTTGCCACTTGCAGGTAAAGCCATTGTTCCATAATAAGTAAGCCAATAAGTAGTAGAGTCAGCTCTTAGATTTCCCTCTGAAAAGGTTGCCCCTCTACATGATATAGAATTTAAAGTACAATAATTTCCACCATTATCGTCATTAAAAGTAGGACTATCTATTAATTGATCATGGGCTGCTATATTAGCAACTGTAAAGGTATTACCATTGCCACTTGAATCAGTGCCAAGACTACTCGAATCTCCGAATTTCAACCAGTATCCATTGTCGCCAAATGTGAGTCCGCTTGGGTCTTTGGGAATCCAGACGCCGTTCTTAAATTCGCCTAGTTCCGAATAATATGATTGTCCATCATAAAATGCTATATCGGCAAAGGATAAATCTGCACCCTCAGTACCATGTCCAGAACCAGACAATCCACCGTATGCAACTGTTATACCATCTTGATTTAACCATGAAAAATCTTCATTTTGAGCTGTATTAGTTTGCATAGTAGTATTAGAAAAACTAGTTATTTGAGTGCCGTTCATGTACATACGAACTCTATCGGAAGCAGATGATTGAGTCGTATCTACTCTAAATATCCAATGATACCAAGCAGTTACATCTCTCCAAAAAGCATTTGTATTTAAATAAGATGTTGATTGATTACCACCCACATTTTCCATAGTTATATTATCACCAAAAGACGCATAGAAATATGTAGCACCACCAGTTCCAGCTACTATTATATTATTATTACTATCTGTTGTAGAATCATCATGTCTTTTTACCCACAAACTTACAGTCATTTTATCACTACTTGTAGGTGTTCCTTGTGACCAAGACAATTTTGAATCAGCACTAGCAGACATTCTGATACTATTTGCTATCTGATATTCATAGAAATCACCAGCAGCTTGATTACCACTTGAACCCATTAATATGTCTTTAGAAAATGGCATAATTACTATCCCTATCTTTTATCCACGCCATCTTATTCTCCTTAATCATTTTCTATTAGTGATCCAGATAAAGACATTACAATTCTATTAATGTCAAATCTTCCAACAATACTTCCATTATTTATTCCAAATCCATAGTTAGCAGCTGATGTTACACCAGAAGCATACGCTCCATTAAAACTTGCTGAAGTTCTTTTCCCAGAATCAAAATCTGACCATTTACTCGGAGCATCTGATCCTTCTACCCAACCAACTCTGTCATAAGTACCATCTTGCCACCAACATATCCAGATTTCATCATCAGATGCAAATAAGCTATCACTATACCATGAATCATTATTACCTATTCCTACATATGCATTACCTGTCATATTAGTTATTTTAAGTTTATTTGCAGATCCGCCACTATTAGGAATATATAAATACCAAGCGCCAGTAGCAGGAGAACCTACCCAATTAAATAACCCATTGGTTTCACCTGCTGTAGTAGCGTCAACAGTTATATTTTTAAGATGCATAGCTAGAGTTCTTTCATTTCCACTATTACTAGCAAAAAAATGATCAATCCAAGCCTGAGTTGGTCTAAATGCACCATCATTTAAAGTTCTCCAACCATCTGAAGCATCACTAACTGTACCAGCTTCCGTTAAAATTAAATTTGATCCAGATAAACCAGCACCTGCTCCTGTTTCATTTCCTGTTCCAGTAAATTCACAAACAAAAGTATCGGAATCAGCATCTTCTTCCAGTAAATCTACTGCTCCTTTTGCTCCTGCTTTATACATGAATTGTTGAGAACCAAATGGGCCACTCATATTAAACTCCTATCCAAATGCCAGTTGTGGTGTCCCCAATAAGATTCTAGTTGGACTTATTATGATATAGGGCACGATATCGGTTGCAGCTGCAGTCGTACTTAAAGTAATTCCACCAGCGGCAGGCGACTCGAAATCAGAACTCAGCGTCAAAGTTCTACTGCCCGTTGCATCTTGCTTAAAAACAAGGAAACCAGACTGTCCGACAGCACGAGCTTTTGTTACAGCAGAATTATTTAAAGTAAGATTTGCAGAAGTTTGAACTATGAAATTTTGATATGTATCAAAATCTAAAGTAGCGGTTGCACCAGCAGCTAGGAATTGTGTATTTCCTGCTACTGATTTTTCTAATTTTACTTCATTTGAAAATACTACATTATGGTTTAACAAGGCACTTGGATCACTTGTTGCACTTTCAAATAATATATTTCCCCCTTCATCTACTCCAGATGCAGAGGAATTTAAAAGAAGAAAATCATTTGCATTTAATTCTAATTGAACAGCAGAACCACTATTAACTGCTCTTAAATTTCCTTTAACCAAAACATCATGGTCAAATTGGAATTTTTGAGATGTTGGTGATGTAGTTCCACCCATTGCACCAACCATATTTGGATCGTTGGTAAATTCTTCTGTAATTAAATTATCACCAGCGTTGGTTGATGAACTATCTGTTCCTTCTAATACTATGGAACTATTTGCGTTAGTGCTTGAACCATCTGTTCCATTTAAAACAAATGGTGAAGACATTTTACCAGATATTACTCCAGAACTATACACATCACCAGATTGAATGGTGCTTACATTTGCGTTATATCCTGTAGGTGGCGTTAATGTTGCAACACTACTACCTCTATGCAAAACATAAATGTTATTTGATGCACTAGGTGGAGCGCTTGTAAAAGTTAGTGTTGTTCCACTTACAGTATACGCTGTTGTTGGTTCTTGTTTAACATGATTGATGTAAACATCTATATGGTTAACATTTAATACCTTTAAAGACATGGTAAAGGCCGTAGTAGAAGCATCTCCACTAAAAGTATCTTTAGTTACACTTACGAATGAGTTAAATGGTGATTTACCTAGATATGGCATTAAGTAATCTCCATAATACTCATTGTTGTGTCCAAACTATTAGCCGTATCTGATTGGACTATTATACTATGTGATGCTTGTAAAATAATTTTATTTCCAGCCATATATTCATATGATGAACCTGCTGGAATTGGTAAATCTTTTATCAAGAACACATTTGTGCTTGCATCTAATTTAATATCAACTGTTATTTGACTCGAAGTTGTATTTGCAAGAGTCAAACCAATTACCACAGTTGTAGTAGATGAGGGCGCTGTATAAACTGCCATATCAGTATTGGCTGCTGTAACATTACCATTAAATGTTTTGTTTTTAAATGTATTTGCCACAATACTACTCCTTATACATCATCTATAAGAGCGGCTACAATAACATTTGCTGTAGCATCACCAGCATCTCCTATATCAGAAGATATTGCGTGAATGTTTGCAACAGTTGTGTTAGGCAATCTACCAAACCATGTTTGCGATGGCCCAATAAATAAACCATCTGCTAAATCGTTTGCGGCCGTTCCACCATCAAAACAAACATAAACTCCATCTGCTGAACTTGTGTTCTGCAAGAAAAGGAATTTAACTTTGTCTGATGTGCTAACTGCTGTTTGGTCAGTATCTTGGTCAACAGCGGTATAATCTAAAAACCTACCAGCAATCAAGTCTGCACTTGTTGTTGTTACTGCTGTAAGTTTATAATACCATTTATCGTTAGCATCATCTGGTGAAACAGACATTGTACCAGTTAAAGTCTTTGCGATTTCATCTGGTAAAATTGTAGCTTGTATCGTAACGGAAGCTGCGTCTGCCATATCATTTCTCCTTTGTTATTTTATACTTCTATTTATAATATCTTAACCCAACGCAATTGCAAGAGCTGTTGGGTCATCAGTTGTAAATCCTAAGTTAGTTACTGCAACCTTTTTTAATGCACTATCGGTTGCATCTAAAACTAATATATCGTCATTCGTTTGGTCTATGGAAGTTATTTCTGTTTGTCCAGAAATAATATTCGCATTTAACATTCCAGATTCTATAGCAGTATTTGCAATCGTTACTGCACCATTATTGGCTATTGAAATATCACCACTTATTGCAACTGGATTATAATTCGTTCCATCTGCAACCAACATATAAGTATCGGTATTTGTTCCCATATATAAATCATCACCAGAAACAGTTAAATCTCCTGCTACGGTAACATTACCACTTGCATCTAAAGTTAATTTTGTTGCAAAAGAACCACTAGTATAACTTTGCCATGTAACATCTCCACCATCAGCAAAATTTAATTTCCATGTATCAGCATTGTCATCTGCTTGATCGGCACTAAAAGTTAAACCTAGAGCTGCACCTTCAATATTTGCTTTAAATTCAAGACTATCGTTTCCATCTTCATCATAACCCACAATAACATTTTGGTCAGAACCAAACTGTATATACTTATCATCAGCAATATAAATATCACCCCATTCAGCACTTGCAGAACCTATTGCAGCTCCACCAGAAGATGCTGGAACAATTGAAGTGTTAATTGTTGGTGATGTAAGAGTTTTGTTTGTTAGAGTATCAGTAGTATCTGTTCCAACTAAAGTTGTTGTTGCATTAGGTAACGATACTGTTCTGTCAGCAGTAGGGTCAGTAGCTTTAAGTGTTGTTTCATAATCATCATCTGTATCACCTTCTAAAATAAAAGAGTTAGAAGATAAAGAACTTGTAACACTAAGTTCTGAAACAGATATACTTGTTGCAGAAAGAGTACTATAACTTATAGTTCCAGACTCTAATCCAGAAACATCAGTCTGAAGATTATTAAACTGAACTCTAAATTGTTCTAGAGTTGCAGAAGTTGTTACCTGTGATGCACTTATTGCCATTAGTTTTTATCCAGTAAAGTTTTTATCATACCTTTAATTTCGTGCATTTCGCACTTAATATTATTTATTTCCCTAGTTGCGTTTCTTATTTCATCTCTTTGTTTTTGTGCGGCCTCTGCTCTTTTCTTTGCAAGTTCGTATGCACCTTTGTTTTTATTTACAATTGCATGAGATTGTGTATCTCTTATTAAATCATTATGTCCTTCTACATTTAAATATCTTTCATTCATTACGCATCTCTAATATTTGTTCTCTTTGTTTTATAATTTCTTTTTGTTGTTTCATAATTTCTTCGTGTTGTTCTAATATTTCTTCTCTACTTACAATATTATTTTCCTCTTTTACTATTTTATCTTTAGGAAATATAATTATGTTATCAGTCATATTATGTTGCCAGTGCTATACATCTCAAATCTCTAATTCGTATTGGTTGGGCTGCGTTAGTTCCTTGTCCTACAACCTTAATTGCAAACTGAATAAATTCTGGAAGTGGGTCACCAATTCCATCATCAGTTACACCAGCAGTATAGACATATTGTTGTAAATCATCTCTGTCTAGAGAAGATGAAGTTGTGTTATCTGTTGTTCCTGTAGTATTAAAGAATTGATAACTTAGTTCATCAAAATCTTCAGCAGAATCAGACCTTAGTATTTTAAATAAAACTTTTAGTTCAGCACTAGTATGTCTGTTAGCCGCAAAGAATATTTTTAATGCAGTAGCAGGATTTTCTAGTGCGACTCTTTTTGTAATATAGATAAATGCGTTTTGATCACCCTCTGGTTCTTCAGATGTTCTATAATCTGTTGTTGGATAAACATCAGAAGAACTGTCTACATTATTCATTCGATTACCTACACAGACTAATGATTTTCTATCCAAGTCAATAACTGGTGATAAATTACTTTGTGTGGTTGATAAAGTAATTGGTATAAACAAAGATTTAGAACCACCAAGTTCATTGGTTTCATTAATTGATGAACATACTATTTGCGTTGCATCAAATTCAAAGTTTTCATTAATAGGAATAGATAATGCTTTAGCTGTTGTTGCCGTTGAGAAAGAAGTTTCTGAACCAGAAGGACTCGTTCCAGTTGTTGCTCGTATCTTTGCAGATAATGATGTATTTGGTGGTTCAAATGTAGCAAGTGCTGTTTTTATAGTTTCCATTCTATAATTTTCAGATGCATACACTTGTGTTTGTCCTACTTCAGCAGTGCTTGATGCACCACTAACTGTTGGTGCTGTGGTAAGTGTAAGAGTATAATAATCTATTGCTATATTTGCAACAGCAGTATGTGTTTTATTAATTTCTGTTAATGGTGTTTTAAGTATTTGATATAATTCAACAGTTGCATCATCAGAATGTGCAGCTGCAGTTGTTCCATCATCACCTCTAGTTAAACTAGAAATTGTAGTTGAAGATAATGTTCCATACATTATTTCATCACCTATCTTCACATAACATCTAGAAGATAAACTACTTGCTTCAAAGTTCGTTGCAGAAGTAAGAGTTAATGAGGTTGCAGCGGCTGTGATTGCACCATCTAATGTGGTAGATATTCCAGAAGTTGCACCTGTAATTGTTACATTGTTTGATGTAGAATAATGCCCATGATCCATATGTCTTACTTTCATAACAGTAGAACTGTTTTCAAGTATAAGTGGGTTTGGTGGAAGTCTTCTACCATAAACTGTTGTTGAACCATCTTCAGCAGTTACAGAGTCCCCAATATTATCATTAGTAAATGTTAATGTTCCATCAGTTGTTGAAAATTCTGCTCTATATATTGTAAATTTCATGTCTTGTGTTTGAATTGCGTTCCAAGTTCTATTGTTTTGTGATTTAAATAATACTCCAAGATGAGGCTGGTCAGAAACAAGTCTTGAACCACCAACATCTGTTTCACCCATTTGAGATATCCATAACTTATAATGTAAACTTTGTGTCATACAAACAACACAATATTCTTCGCCCTCTTTTAAATAAATTGGTGAATCAAAAGTAAATGTTGTTGCAGTTGCAGCCGTATCAGAAAGATTAACATCTGCTGATTCTACTACTTTTCTTCCAAATGGTAAAAGTTTTTTGCCTGGATATCCGTTTACAACATTTCTTATTTCTACCCATACTGGAAGGTTATCATCTTTACTGGAGAAATATAAATCAATTTTAGTTATAAATCCACCACCTTGTTGGTCACAAA
>VTLG01001107.1_pt1 | contig 18591 bp, 33 predicted proteins | sample 4694571 | NCBI WGS metagenome assembly VTLG01 (sample SAMN12604809, study PRJNA352737) | marine metagenome | biome: ENVO:00000447; feature: ENVO:00000209|ENVO:00000569|ENVO:01000036; material: ENVO:00002151; isolation source: viral sequences binned using virsorter ... | reverse complement strand
TAGCTATGTTTTTCAATGCAGCAGCAAACTGAGATTCATTAAACTCTGCTATTTCATCAAACCTAGTGCCGTACAAACCCACTGCACCTTCTTGTATGTAATTACCCGGTTTTTGTTGTGGGTCATACTCACCTGTCCAATACATATCTGTAAAGGAGCTAGGCTGCCCCGGATCACCTATGTTAAGATAGTAGGTGTCTCCTTTGTCATCTTTGTAAAACCTAGGTATACCTTCATCTTCTAAAAACTGATTGATTGTAGCGTTATATGCTTTTAGTTCCTCAAAGTAATTAGTATAGGCAGCTTCTACATCAGCACCTTCCATACCACTAGGATCAGTAGATCCTGCAGCAGTCATTCCTGACTCGTCTGCCCCATAGAAGCGAGGCATATTCTTTACTAGCTCGCGTAGTCTAGCTAGCTGTGCCGTAGTTAGCTTAGGTGGGCCACCTTCTTCCTGCTCAGTGTCATCTTCAGAATCGTCAAGTATCCTCCCTCCTAAAAGACTTAGGGAAGCCTCGTCTGCAAAAGGATCACTGTAAGCAAAAGATGCGTAATGTCCCGGCACTACTTCTTACCCCATGTAGATAAAGTCTTGATGCCAAAGCTAGCTGATATTGCACCACCTAGGAATACTTTGTAGTAATCAGGCATGGTAGCCAGCACGTTAAAACCTTCCTGCACGTAAGGAACCATGCTAGGTATAAAAGCACAAATGAGTGGCAAGCTGAGTATAACAGCAAACCACTCATCTTTCCATGAGGACTGAGATCCTTGAGCTTGCATGGTTTCCCAATCAGCGTCAGTCTCTATACGCCTCATTTTCGACTCATGTACAGCCTTTTTCTCGTCAGCTTTATTTTGAAAATAAGATCCGACTAGGTTTGTTATTGGTCCTATCAAAGACTGTAGCATTCATCTCCTCTGTGTGAAAGCTTAGGGGCTACCCGAAAGTAACCCCATCAGCTTAGTTGGTATTAGCCAGCAGGAACAACCAGCGTTAGACCAGACTCAGGACGCAGTACAGCTTTGCCGTACAGCATATCTGAGGTAAACAAGTTAGCAAGGAACTCTTGCTTGTAAGTTGTTTGAGATCTAACACCCATTTGCTCTACTAGAACAATAGCATCTCTGTGTAGGAGCATAGCACCTAGAGAGTCTACTGAGCTAGCTGAGTTGTCTCCAGCAGCCTCAACAGTTGGACAGTTGGTGCTGACAAAGACATCAATACCGTATAACTGACCAATTTGACCACCGGGAACCTGACCGCTGTTAACGAAGTCTGAGCTTACGTATCGGTCAATCCCCATGATCGTGTTACGGACAATAGGCGGGACTACAAAGAAGCGATTGTCCATAGGCACGTCTTGGTCATCCAGCTTTTGAATGATGCCACGGAAACCAGCGTCAGTAAATACGTCAGCGGAAACTACCGTGTCAGCAGTATAAGTTGAAAGACCGTTTGAAGCGTCTACAAAGAACGTACCTGCGTTGTTGAGGTAAGTCGTGCTAGTCGTACCTGAAGTTCCCAGACCCGGCCCTAAAGCTGAGAGATCTGAGTCAACCTGAGTAGCCAAAGCGTACCCAGCATCTTCAGTGTAAAACTGACGCAACGAAGCCAAAGCCTGTACTTCAGTAATGTCTTCGATCAAACGAGAGTACTCGAAGTGTCGATTGACTGTTACCTGTACTTCACTTTCCGTTGCGTTTTGAACCGTAACGGCAGTGTTTTCAGATTTAGCATTCGCTGATCCACGAGTAGGCTTAGGAATGTGAAGCACATCACCTTTCTTGCCTTCCATGGACATTCTCTTAACGAGGTTAGCAAAAACCAAGTTCTTCTCATACGAAGCTATAATTTCATCAGACCAGATTTCTGGGATGAAAGTAGCTGCGCTAGTGTTGTCTACAAACCCTCCAGTGGAAGGATATGTTGAAGTAGCCATCTAATTTCCCCTTAATGGATAATTATTTGACCCTGTTCTCTGCATAAGCTCTGAGTATTTCATCAGAAAGCGAAGCATATCTATCAGGGTCAGTTTTCATAAGTTTAATAATGTCTGCCCTTCGGTAGATTTTCTTTGGAGACCTTTCAGTGCTACCGCTTGCACCACCAGTGCTGGCTGCTCTAGCTGTTTGTTTCCTACTTTGTTTCTCAGCTTCAGCAGTTTGCGTTACTATCTGTTGGCGTTCCTTCCACAAAGTGAAAAGCTCGTCAGCAGACTCATGGTCGTACTGTTGGTCAGCAGCTACAAACAACTTTGTCCTAACTGGAGAAGCCTGTATCCATTCTGCAAACTTACTGTCTTTCAGTATCGTTTCCATATCTGGATGCTTTGTCTTCAGTACATTCAAAGCCGTAGCTTGTTTGTACTGAGCACTCAGCGTTTCAGCTTCTTTGATCTTAGGATGATTTGCAATCCGTTGATCTATAGCTTTGTCTGGTTCCGTAAAGAAATCTACTTCTTCTTGGACTGTTTGTTCAGGTTCATTTGGTGTGAGTTGTGTTTGGATGTAGTTGTCTACAACTTTTCTAAGCTCACCTACTTCAGAACTTTGTCTGCCCAAAAGCTTTTCAGCCTCTTGGTGCATTTGTACTAAGTCCTGAACAGACTTACCCTGATACTTGTCAGGTAGTTGAGGTTCCTCAGGAGTTGCCTCTGGTTCTATCTGTTCCGTGTCGAAAAGTTGATCTTGCTGCGGTGCCTCTTCTTGTTCCTGAACTGGCGGTGCAGCATCCTCACGCTCTAATATTTTAGCCATCATTAAACTCCGTACCCTATAGTATTGTGGAGAAAGTAGAAAGGGTTCTAGCTATGAACTTTGCTTTCTTTCGTATTTTATGTGACTATCTCTAGCCCTAGCCCAACGCCGTGTAGCGTCAGGAAAGTGACCACTGATAGGATCTAAAGAAGACCTAACAGGTGAGATAATCCTAGTAGCACTGTAACCGCATTGACACCTGACGGTGCGCTTGTTTTCGTCTACTAGCTGCTCAAAAACGTGTCCGTCAAGACACTTGAAATCATACAGTTTCAGCATCAGATTTCTTGGGAAGCGGTCGCTGCTTCTGCCTCAGCTTTTTCTTCCTCATCAGACTCCTGTGCGTCTTTTTCAGCATTTTCCATTTGAGCTGGTAAGTTAAACAGAGTTGCAAGAATCGCCAGTTGTCCTTTACGGAAGTGTAGATTCTCTACGTCTGTTGTCGCTTCGACTGAGTTTATTTGCGCTACGTTTGCTTGTAGATCTCCGATTAGTTGTTTCCAACCAGCAGAGTTAAACATCTCGTTGTAGTTAGCAAAGTATGTCTCTAGTTCATTAGTCATCTATTGTATTCCCTTAGTGTCTAAGATACAATTTTTAGTATATCACATTTTGTGCTAAAAGTCAAGCATTATCTGCCTCTTTTTGCACCCCTCTTGTTTTTCATGCCATTCATCATTGGCTTTTTCTTTTTCTTGGAACCGTTCATCCCACCGTAGCTTTTACCGTATCCGGGCATAGTTTTCTCCTTAGGCAGTTAACATTTCCACCGTCTTCTAGCTTGCCTAATCCTAGAATTCGGATCGTTCCGTGTTTTAGCGGAACTTCTCTTTAACTGTCCTAGAGACCTAGCACAGTATGACTTACGTCTTTTAGCAGCTTTACTACCGGGCTTTACTTTCCCAGTGACAGCAGTTTTAAGCTTAGAGCCGGGGTTGGCTGCTCTGTAGGCTTTTACGCCTTTCTCAGTCATCCCTGCACCAGCTTTAGTAGGACGATAGTTACCGCCTTTGCCTGTGGTGCGTCTAATCGGCTTGCTTCGCTTTCTGTCTGTCATTATGCTGCCTTGGATGTAGTTTTCTTAGCTGGTTTCTTCTCAGCTGCTTCTAGCTCTTTGATTCTATTCTCAAGCTCTTCAAACTTAGTATTAATTTGTTCTACTACTTGTTGAAGTTCTGTTCTCGATACTACCATAGATTATCCCCGGTTGTTAGCCTTTAGGTCTAGTTCTTTTTCTTTGAGCATAGTCTGTGCAATCTTCAGCCTACGTTCAAACTCCCTGTCGTCATCAGTGCCTTTCTCTAAGTTTGTAGTGACAGCTTTGATTCTGTCTATCTCAAGCTCTTGAGGTGCTATCTGAGTCTCTACAACAATCTTCTGTGCTCTAGCCTGAGATTCAGCAGCTTGTCCCTGCAATGCTTGGGTCTGCGATTGCTGGAACTGTAGCTGTGCTTGTTGTGCAGCCATAGCCATTTCTTGTTGTTCTGGAGTAGGTTGAGATTGCTGTGCTGCTTGCTGTAGTCTTGCAGCTAGCTCTTCTCTGTTAGCCAAGTTCATGTTGTCTATGATAGACTCAATCAGTGTGCTGTACAAAGGTGAGTCTTGTGACATAGTTTGTAGAAGCTGTACAAGCTGTGTTACCTCGTACTCTCTAGCGATAATGCCTAGGCTAGATGTAGCGTTGAACTTGAAGTCTCTAACAGGATAGCTCTCAGGATCAAACTGCATATATCTACACGCAGCTTTCTTTACAAAAGGTATTAGGAAACAATCTTGGAAGTTTATCAGTGTGCGCTTGTGACGCTTAATAATAGCCCCAAGAGACATACTGATACCAGCAGCGGTAGCTTCGCCGTTAATAGACCCCGGTATACCAGCAGAGTCGATAGCCCCTGTAGACATTTGCACCATACGCTGTAGAGCGTTGGCTTGTTCAAATGTAATCTGGCTGACTTGCCCAAAATTAAAAGGCTGTAAAACTTGTCTAGGATCACCATTGGTTAATATTATCTTTCCGGGTCTGACTTCAGGTCTAGCACCTCTAGGTAGTCTACTAGCGTCCATAGCCATCATAGGATGCACTGTAAGGCTCAGGGCGTCGATTCTAGCCCTTAGCTCTGTGTCCAGTGCCTTCTGACTGTTATAGCCCTTCTCGCACACTCCACGGCCCCAGAAACGTCCCGGTACTACGTCCCAAGGGAATGCCACTACAGGACGATCATTCATCATGTAGGGGTTCTCTTCAGCCTTCAAAAGTATTGTACCGTTAGCAATAACAACAATAGCTTCTACATAGTGAGACTCTTCGTTGTTGTCTTCCTGCTCTTCAGGCTGCTCTACTTCAGCTATGTCCTCGTCTTCATCCTGCTCTAATGCTTTTACACTAGAGTCAAGAAGACTTCTAGGGACAAGTCCATAGTACTTTGTAAGCCGTACTTTGTCAGTTTCGTAGGATGTCAGGTCATAGTCAGGCTCTAGGTCTGAGTCTGAAGCTGCACTGCCTACGTAAACCTGCTTGTATACACCCTGCTCCTGTAGTTGTTCTACAAGGTGGCGCGATACAAATTCATCGATAGCCACACCTAAGGCTTCATCTACATTGGTAGCCACAGGGTCTATCAAAAAGTTTTGAGGAAGGATGGGTCGCAGCTTGACCATTGTGCGCTCTTGCACATTTACACCTACTGCTGTCAACTCACCACCCATGATGGGCTGAGTGGCAGGAGCCATCTCTTTGACTTCCTCCAAGACGATTTCACCTACTCCTGTGCCGAATACAGCGGAGTTTATAAGACATTCTCCTACACTTTGACGTATTTTTGCTTTGTCAAGGTCTGTATGTAGTTTTGTGCGTAAATACGCAATGTCACGGCTCTCAGGGTCGTCCATATCGTCGGAGATGTCAAAGTACCTACCTCTTCCGAAGGTAGCTTCCTCGATTTCTGCTACACTGGACTCTACTGCTTGCTGTAAGGCAGGGCTGATGATCCTAGAACGCTCACTTTTGCGTTCAGAGTCAGCAGGACTCCAAATACCTCGCCACAAACGGTAGTATTCGTTGAATTTTTCCTGATAATTGGCCTCAAAGTGGTTTCTCCAAGTGTCACACTTGTACATTACCCAGTTTTCAAGGCTTTGTTCGCTGTCTAAGGTGTCGTTATCGCCATATTGCATCATTTTTTGTACCTTCCTGTGGTTCCACGGCGATAACTTCTAGTTTTCTTTGCAATTTTCTTGGGTTGCTTACTATGTTGCTTACCTGCTGCCGTGTCTTTACGTTTTTTTCTAGTCGTAGCTGCATATTCCTGTGGAGACAACGCTTTTATTGCTGCCGAAGGAAGATAACGCTCACCTGTTTTAGCACTAGGCTTACCTGATTTGGTACGCCACTTCTGTTTTGTCCAATCTTTTAAGGACCGCTGGGATTTTTTTAACGCCATGTCTTACGTGCCTTAGCTTGTGCAGCCTTAGACAGTGCTCCATAGTGAAAAAGTTTCTGACTGCTTTTAGTATGCTTTGCTCCACTGTGCAAAGTACCGTCAGGCATCTTATGAGAACCGCCTTTGTGCGGTGTACCGTCCTTAGTATAGTGTTTTACACCCTTAGCCATATGCTACCTACTGGTTGTGAGCTTGTAGTTTTTGTTGTCTGATCCACTCTGCTATCTCTTCAGAGCTTTTTGTGTCTTGCTGCTGTTGCTGCTGACTCATTTTTTCTTTTTTCGTCTTAGCTTTCTGAAGTCTGCACCAGTAATTTTATCTCTGGGTGCTGCAACTCTAGCTAGTTTCTTTTGCTTAGGGCTGTATTTTGATCCCGGCATTACTTGTATCCTCCCCCTTTCTCTTTGTATCTTTTAGCTAGCATCTGAGCCTTCCTAGCTGACCACTGCCCCGGCTTACCACCTTTGCTGCTGGCTTTGATAGACTCAAATAGTCGCTTCCGCATAGTAGGCTTAGTGTAGTTACCAGCCTCGTTTACTCTGGACTTTTTCTTTTTACCTTGCGCTCTAGCTCTAGTTCCTGCTCGTTGTACCATATTAGTATCCTGTTACTGCATCCAAAACTTCATGGTCATCCACTTCAAAGTCATAGCTGTAAGCCACCTTAGCCAGCTGATCTGTGTAGGCTAGGGCATCCACCAAGTCATCATGGGTTAGTGGATCAGGGAACTGAAAGAGTTGATCTAGGAATCTACTGTTCCAGTTACCCTTGTTTAAAGTTATGAAACCATTCTCAAACCTACCCTGCAATGCCCACATCACACGATCTGTTTTCTTTTTGTTACCATGGGTTAGCTCGTCTATCCTGAAGAACATCCCATAGCGTTTCATTAAGTCAGTCAGAGGAGACACTACAGCTTGTCTAGCGATACCTTTCTCTATCCCGGTAGCTATGGGCCTGTAGTCACGCACAACCTCAAAGATCTTTCTGGCAGTCTCAGCTAGCTCCCACCTGCCATGTATTATATTCTCTACGTGCCACTGTCCTGATTGGCATACTTTGACTACCGCTATTGCCGTTTCGTCAAGTTTAGAGTTTTTGGTTTTCTTTTTGTTTACTTCCTCAAAGCCAGCTAAGTCAATGGATACGTAGTAGTCACCGTCCTCAGGAGACTCAGTGAACTGCACCCACTCCTCCTTGAACATCTCTGACCCTCTGGCTTCAAAGGAGGCCATGAACTCCTGTCGGAAAGCGTAGCTGGACATTGACTTCTTAGCTACGTCTATCTCTTCAGGATCTAGCAGAGGATTGTCATAGCTAGTAAAGTGCCATGATTTATAAGTAGGATCATCGTCTAACTCCGCATACTTGTACAACTCGTAGAAGTGGTTTCTACCCATAGGTGTACCAATGAACAACGCTGTGCCTTTTTGGTCAGCTAGGGCTGGCCTAAGGATCTGCTCGAATACCTCAGGCTTCATGTCTGCGTACTCGTCCATTACCAAAAACTTCAACGACACACCCCTCATTGTTTCAGGTCTATCAGACCCTTTTAGAGATATGGTGGCCCCGTTGATTAGTTTTATTTGTAAGTTGTTTATGTGGCTGCTCGTTATCACAGGGTGGCCTAGCTCTAAAAGTGTCTGCCACATAATGTCTCTTGCTTGTCCCTGTGTGGGCGCAACGTAGAAGACGTGTCCTCGTTCCGACTCTAAAGCGTTGATAATCAACATCCATGCTGCAAGTCTCGATTTACCTGTACGTCTACCAGCTGCAACTATCTTAAACCTAGTCTTATCATTCCATACGTCCTGCTGCCACGGCAACAGTTGTATATTAAGATCAGTCATCTAGTATGTCCACATAACTGGTGTGCCTTCTCTAGTGTCCACATGGACAAAAGACTTAGCTACACCTATTCCTTTGAATCCTAATATGATTGCTGAATGCACAACCTTTCTACGCTGTGCACCACCATTGACAGCTATGTCAGCTGCTATACCCTGTGCATGAGTACCCGGACTAGACTTCTTGGCTTCTATGGGGTGATTAGGTGATCTGTAGCCACTTGTGACTATGAAAGGAAAACCACAGGCTTCTCTAAGTTCATCTAGCCTTTTTACAAACCCATCCTGTATTTCATTCTCACCTGTCTCAGAACAAGCAAAATCCTCTACTTTAAAATACTTATAAGTCACTTTCGGTGTATTCTCCTTCAATAGCTGGCATGGTGGAGTCGTTAGTATCCTGTGGGCCGATGGTGGTATTAACGCCATTAACTCCTGATATAGTGATTTGTACTGACTGACGGCCACCTGTCGCTTCCTTTTCAAAATAACTAAGTGGAAGCATTCTATCCATTACGAGCTTCCATGCTGCTGCTTGATTCTTATGGTCATCATCTAAAGCTGCATTAAATATACTATCTAATACTTTTTTAGATTTAGGGGAAGCTAACATTCTAGCTTTGTATTCGTTTATGATACTAGCATCACCCTTAGGTCTGCCAACGGATCTTCTGTTACCTGTGGTTTTTTCTGCTATGTCAGATTTTCTAGGTCTACCTCTCTTCCGTTTTATTTCCATTTTGTATTTACCTTTAACCCCTAAAGAATACTTTTTTAGTATAGCATATTTTTAAGCAAATGTCAACCCTTTTGTAGTGTTAATTTCTAGTTTTGTGTGTTTTTTGTAAGACTTTGATTTACTTGAGGAATCTAAGGAATACTAGAGGCTGCATTTATTCCTAATTTTACCCTATTTTGTATGTGTACTCATGCCACAACAACACAGCTACCGCTAGCCCTCCCCCGGTACCCTCTAGCATACCCCGGTCCTTTTGTCAACTTGACATTGCAACTAAATTATGCTAGGGGATCCTCATCAGGCCTACCACAGTTTACCTAAGTTGTCAACTTGACAAGTACACATAATTATGCTAGGGGATCCTCAGGCCTACCATAGTTGACCAGAGTTGTCAACTTGACACGGACACTAAAGTATGCTAAGGGCCGCGGACTACCATATGAAAACTTGTGTGTCAAGAGTTGACAAAAGTGTGAGCCTGTGGCAGCCCTTAAGCTGCCCTACAGTATACACAGCTAAATGTCAATATTGTATTAGTGTTTTTTATCAGTATTATAATACCCATGTTGAACGGAGATACTAAAATGACAAAGACAAAAGTAGCAGTAAAAACACTGACAGACTTAAACCTATTATTAATGGATATCATTATGGATGATAAAATTGATAAGCTAGGGACATTACAATGGATACGTAGGGAAGCCGGAGACTATGCTAGAGAGTTAAACTCTTTACAGCATTTAGATTTAGTCCTAGGTTTCTACAGTATCGTAAACAGAGCTGAGACTCTTATTGATAGAGTAATAGGTAGAAAGATGACTATATCTCACTATTACCCAGAGACTAAAAAGGAACATGATCTTTGGATGGAAGACTTTGAAAAGTTTGACAAGCATATCCGTAAAACTTACCATCACGTTATATCAGCTGGTGTTACTGTAGAAACGGGAGCAGAATACAAATGAAAAGAACGCCAAATATAAACACTTATCTTGATTATGAATTGTGCGAAAGATTAGGCAAAACACTAGATGAATTAGATTCTTTGAGTTTGTCTATTGTCGAGAGAATGAGAGAGAATTTGTGGAAAGAATGGAACGAGGAAATAAAATGATCAAACTATCTAAAGCAGGAAAAATGCCGTGCCGATCATGGTCACTACAGGCTATCGACACTTGCCCAGCGTCCATAGGCTCCGATGGGGAGCTTGTGGACGCTTGCAAGGGCTGTTATGCCACTACAGGTAACTACAGGTTCCCTAACGTAAAGAAGCCCAGAGAACACAACAGAGAAGACTGGCAGCGTGACAGCTGGGTTGACGATATGGTTGCAGAGCTGGACAACGATAGATACTTCCGTTGGTTCGACTCTGGTGATATGTACCATATAAAGCTAGCACGTAAAATGCTGGAAGTAATGAAGCGCACGCCATGGGTTAGACACTGGCTACCCACTAGGATGCACAAGTTTGCTAAGTTTGCACCAGTAATTCAGGAGATGAATAATTTGCCTAATGTTGTCGTCAGACTATCGTCAGATAGCGTCATTGGGGAGACTATTCCGGGTGCTAACACGTCTACTATCATACCTACGCCAGAGAAAGCCACTGAAGAAATGACAGTGTGCGAAGCGTACAGTCGTGATGGTAAGTGCGGACCATGTAGAAAGTGTTGGGATAAAGATGTAACTGTGATAGCATACCCGGCACATGGTCGAGAAATGATCAAAGTAATTAACCTAGCAGCATAGGAGGCTGTACACATGAAAAGAACAATCACACGGAACGGACAATCGGTAGACTGTTACGGGATATGGAAATGGGATAGTAACGCAGTCTGTGTGTGGGAGACTGACGAGGGTGGAGAAGACGGTTATTTTGTGGACGGCGCGAAGACGTGGGAAGAGGCTGTCGAGAGAATGACAGCGTACACAAAACGAATTGGTGTAAACTTAGTGGAGATGACAGCATGTTAGGAGATAAAACCATAGAAAGCGCGAAACTACAGGCAGCAGCAACAATGCTAAACAAAGCACAGAACGCTATCAAATTCAGTGTAAAGGGCGATAAAATGCTTTACACTCTGGGGAATGTTACCTATGCTTCGAGCCTAGATGACATAATTGAGATGTTCGACAAAGTGGAGAGAGTGAAACTATGAAGACAGTAATTCACGTTAACCAGCACAACATAAAAGCCAATAGTAAAGGCTCTGAGTTACCTGTGTTGACAGTTAAAGACTACAAACAAAACAGAAAAGCTAACCATGCTGCTGTAGTAGATGCCGATGGTAAAGCACTGGTGAAAGTGGTATACTCGCCAGATAAACCATTACCCTGCGGGGCTAAAGTTTGGATTGAAACAGAAATGGAGGTAATAGCAATATGAACGAGGAAGTAAAAAAGATACACTACTTCTACGTAGCACTAGGGTTTACTCTGGTGCTATTCGCGGAACCAATCATAGAGGCGTTGCTATGATAAAAGAAACGCTTGTATTCTACGCCACAATCACTACACTGTGTGCTGTAATGTATGCAATGGAGGTATTAATCAAATGGATGTAGAAAAATACACAGAGCTCTACTGTAGAGAGTGTGAAGAATTTACTGAGCACTGGCACGAGTCAGTAGCAGACAAATCGGACAGAGATCTCCCTCCTATTTACAAGGGCTACTACTGTAAAGAATGTGACGCATTCAACGAAGAACAAGCCGATAGATGCATATGGGATTATGCTGAGGAATATATCTAATGGACAATCTAAAACTAATCAGAGACTCTTTACGAGAGACAATGATCACAGAGATTCACGACCACGAGCTAAACGCTGTAACACTGAGTGAAGCACTAGGGATGATTTCATCATCTATAACTAAATCACTAGACAAACAAACCGATGACGAGTTGATGGAGATGTATCTGTCAATATTCAAAACACCGCCATCAAAAGAAAAGCATTAGGAGGCGATAAGATGCGATGTAAAGCTTGCAACACGATACTAGAAGACTTTGAGCTAGCGCGAAAAGAAAAAGCTACAGGCGAGTTTATAGACTTGTGTAGTCATTGTTTTCACCATAGTAATATGGCGAAGTACAGCGACGACGATACACTACAGGCATACACAGACTACGCGATGGAGCCATCTTATACTTTATAGGTTGTGCTTTTCGCTGAATCGTGTATAATATACATATAGAGAGAAAGCTTTCTATTTTATTTTTAACTAACTGAAAGAGGTAAGACATTATGTCGATTGCTTATATGCAGGTTGCGTTTTCGAATTTGGAAACTACAGAGTCCTACATGGGGCAGGATACAGGACGTTACAGTGTAATGGGTACACTGGACGATGAAAACGCTGAGATGTTAGCTGGGCAGGGTGTAAAGCTCAGAGACTACGAAGGAACAGCACAACGTAAGTTTGCTAGTAAGTTTCGTGTAAAGGTCATAGACAAAGATGGCAATCCATTTATAGGTGAGATTCCTAGAGGCTCTAAGATCAAACTGAGCTACAAAACCGGGGATGCTCACCCTGTACACGGTACACCTACGTATCTGAACGCGATTCGAGTCCTAGAAGTAGCTGAAGACTCAAACGTAGATGACGAGCTTTAGTAAAGCGAAGTTCGTTAAGCACGAGCCTTGCCCCTCGTGTGGCTCTAGCGATGCGTTGGCCCGTTATGACGACGGGTCAGCGTATTGTTTTGCTGCTGGGTGTAATTACTTTGAGAAAGCCACAGGAGAAGTTGTGCAACTATCGACTAGGAGGAAAACAGATATGCGAGGAGTGTGTGCAGACATACCCGACAGAAGAATATCTAAACAAACCTGTGAGAAGTTTGGCGTGACTGTAGAGTTTGGCACTGACGGTAAGGTATCGAAACATCACTATCCGTACTACGCTACCGACAGCGACTCGTTGTTAGGTAGTAAGGTACGGCTAGTGGACAATAAAAACTTTCTAGTCACTGGCACGTTTGAGGGTGCTGGCCTTTTTGGACAAAATACTTGTAGAGGTCGAGGCAAATATATAACAGTGTGTGAGGGTGAAATAGATGCACTCTCAATCAGTGAGATGTTCGACAGAAAGTGGGACGTTGTGAGCCTACGTAGTGGAGCTAGCGCAGCAGCTAAGGAGGTAAAAGAGCAGCTAGAATTCCTAGAAGGCTACGACAACATTGTTCTGTGTTTTGATAACGACAAAGCCGGCGAGACTGCCATAGATGCAGTGAAGGACGTGTTTAGTCCTAACAAAGTGCGTATATGTAGACTGCCTCTAAAAGATGCTAACGAGATGTTGTTAGCTAACAGACAGAGAGAGTTTCAGAGCACTTGGTGGGATTCTAAAGTGTATCAGCCTGACGGTATCATTGCAGGTGCAGACACTTGGGATTCCATAATCAACAAAATGAGTGTGAAGTCCATACCGTATCCATGGAACGGACTAACAGAGATAACGAAGGGCTTTAGACCATACGAGCTAGTAACCATTACGAGTGGCTCCGGGATGGGTAAAAGTCAAATCGTTAGAGAGCTGGAGTACTACCTACTAAATGCCACTGAAGACAACATAGGTATTCTAGCTCTCGAAGAGGACATAGCTAGGACTGCGCTAGGAGTAATGTCGATAGCTGCTGACTGCCCATTGCACTTGGAGGAAGATCTTGACCCGGATTCTGCTTTCCCTTACTGGGAGAAGACGCTAGGCACAGGTCGATACTTCATGTTTGACCATTGGGGCAGCACCAGCGAAGACAAGCTCCTAGCGAGAGTCCGACATATGGCTAAGGCTCTGGACTGTAAGTGGATCATACTGGACCACTTGAGTATCGTTGTGTCTGCACAGGAGAACAACGACGAGCGTAAAGCCATAGACGCTATTATGACTAACCTGAGAACACTGGTGCAGGAGTTGGGTATTGGTCTGTTCCTAGTGTCTCACCTAAAGCGTACCACAGGCAAACCACATGAAGACGGGGGTAAGATTAGCCTTAGTGAGCTACGAGGCTCACAGGCCATTGCACAGCTGTCTGACATGGTTATAGGCTTGGAGCGTAACCAGCAGGACGAGGATGAAGATAGACGCAACACAACGACAGTGCGTGTACTCAAGAATCGTTATGCCGGTCTTACAGGTCCAGCCTGTTACCTGAAGTACGATAAATTTACTGGCAGGATGGGTGAAGTAGCACCGCCTAAGGATTTAGACAGTGATTTCTAAAGATCCTATATTCCTAGATATAGAGACAAATGGTCTCAATCCTGACGTGATTTGGCTAGCTGTAACTAAGCAAAGCGGTGTTGTACTGAAGCACTACGATGCTGAGTCCCTGAAGAAAACACTTGACAATGACGAGAGTGTGGTAGGCCACAATATGATTGGCTACGATGCTCCAGTTTTGAAAAGATTATGGGACATAGACATAGACAAAAGTAGGATTGTAGATACTTTGGTAATGTCAAGACTTGACAACCCACAAAGAGACAAGGGCCACAGCCTCAGAAACTGGGGTAAGATCCTAGGGTTTCCTAAGGGTGATCACACAGATTGGACTAAACTATCACCTGAGATGGAGGAGTACTGCATACGTGACGTGGAGGTAACGGAACAGGCTTTCTACTATCTAAGAGAATCGATGGAGGACTTTGACATGGAGTCCATCGAACTAGAACACGAGGTACAGCGTATCATCGATAGACAGATAAAATACGGATGGTTACTGGACCTCAAGAAAACACACAATTTATTAGCTCTGCTAAAGGAAAAAAAATATGAAATTGAACAGGCTTTACAGAAAAGCTTTCAGCCTATACCAACCTTTGTTGAAGAGGTTACGCCTAGGCTTAAGAAGGATGGGTCTTTATCTAAGATAGGATTAAGACCATTTGGTGAGCATTGGACTGAAGTTTCCGGGACGTTTAGCATGGTGGAATACACTTGCTTCAATCCGGGTTCCCGGCAGCAGATAGGACAACGCTTGAAGATGTGCGGATGGAAACCTAGAAAGTTTACCGACACTGGACAACCTGTAGTGGATGAGTCTGTCTTATCTAAGATAACGGACATCCCTGAGGCCAAACTAATATCGGAATACTTGCTAGTCCAAAAGCGCATGGCACAGGTCTACACTTGGTTGGATTCTGTGGACGATGAGGATGGACGTGTTCATGGTTACGTAAACAGCAATGGTGCCGTGACCGGGAGAATGACACATTCCAAGCCTAATTTGGCTGCCACACCTGCCACGTACTCTGCATACGGTAAAGAATGTAGAGAGTGTTGGACAGTGCCTGAAGGTAAATCTTTAGTTGGATTCGACGCTAGTGGTCTTGAGTTACGTATGCTAGCGCATTACATGGACGATAAGGACTACACAAATGAGATACTCAACGGAGACATTCACACCGCTAATCAAAAGCTTGCGGGGCTTGAACGAAGAGATCAGGCTAAGACTTTCATCTATGCCCTCCTCTATGGGGCAGGAGATGGAAAGCTTGGGACAGTGGTTGGAGGAGATGCTGGAGATGGTGCAGAACTTAGACAACGATTTATGTCTAATCTCCCATCATTTGCAGATCTTAAACTCAGAGTATCGTCAAAAGCTCGAAGAGGACAGCTAAAAGGTTTGGACGGTAGACTACTGCATATCCGTAGTGAACACTCTGCCCTCAACACATTGTTGCAGGGTGCTGGGGCAATAGTTATGAAGAAGGCGTTGGTCATCCTAGATGACTATGCACAACGTTGGAAGCTTGACTACCACTTTGTAGGTAATGTCCACGATGAGGTGCAGACTGAAGTGAAACAGGGGCAGGAGGAGAAGTTTGGTAGGCTGGCAGTTTCTTGTTTGGAAGCTGCTGGTCTCGCCTTCAATCTTCGTTGCCCACTAACTGGAGAATACAGCTATGGACGCTCTTGGGCCGAAACACACTAAGACAGTACATACAGTAGTAGACGACATATACGCCTTAGTCAAAACTAAAAGGATAGACAAGGCAGTAGACGCTGATGCTGAGATCGAGAAATTCGGTGAGGCTGTCAAAGATCTAATGAGAAAAGAGTTTGTCAATCGAGGATCCTTTGATGGACGTAAACTACGTATGTCCAACATAGGTAAAGACGATAGATACCTCTGGAATCATTACAACAACGTAGGCCCGAAAGAGCCTATGCAACCCCATACCTTAGTCAAGTTTCTGTACGGACACTTGATAGAGGAGATGCTTTTGTTTCTCACTAGACTCTCTGGTCACTCCGTTACGGATGAACAGAAAGAATGTGAGATCGAAGGTATTAAGGGACATATGGACTGTAAAATAGATGGAGTAGTGACTGACGTAAAATCAGCTAGTAGTTATGGATTTAAGAAGTTTAAAAACGCAACGCTGGCTTTTGATGATCCTTTTGGTTATATAGATCAAATAAAAGCCTACGCTCATTCTGAGGGTGAGACTAAGTTTGGCTGGTTAGCCATGGATAAACAGAATGGTCACTTAACGTACCTACAGTACGACTTGGAGGACACACAAGCTCCTGTATACGAAGTCTTGAAGGAAGACATAGTAGAAAGGATACGCCACGTAAAAAAGCTCGTAAAGGCTCCAGCACCGCCAGAGCATTGCTACGAGCCTGTACCAGATGGAAAGAGTGGGAACCAAAAGTTAGACGTAGGATGTTCTTACTGTCATTTCAAGTTTTCGTGCTATCCCCAGCTGCGCGTATTCTCTTACGCTTACGGTCCAAAATTCTTAGTAGAGGTAAAAAATGAGCCGAAAGTACCTGAAATCCAAGGGTTATAAGAACCAGTATAGGTCAGGCTTAGAGGCTACGTTTGCTAAGATACTGCCTAAGAGAAAGTTTTCGTATGAACCGTTTGATGTACCGTACACAATGTATCGTAAATACAAGCCAGATTTTGTTCACAAAGCTACTGGTATTATGATAGAATGTAAGGGGTTCTTTCGAGCCGGTGATACGATGAAGTACAAAGCTATCCGGGACAGCATCGACAAGGAGTTAATTTTTCTTTTGTCTGATCCCAACAAAAAGATAAGGAAAGGTGCAAAGATGACAATGGGACAATGGTGCGAAAAAGAAAACTTTAGGTTTTTTACAATAGGCCAGATAGACGAGTTGGTGCAGTATGTGTCAGCCTAATCTTACAATGGAGGAGATCAAGGAAAGATTGCTACAGCGATATGACCCGGAAGATCTCGTAGAGGCTTTGGACCTGTCCAGCACAGAGTTGTTAGACAGGTTCGAGGATAAACTAATCAATCGCTTGGAATCTTTCGAGGAGGAACTACAGGATGACACGTACAATGAGGAGTATTGATGAAGCTGGCCCACAGGAATGGGACGCAGTGAACAGACCAGAGCATTACAACAAGGGTGGCATCGAAGCTATCGACTACATTCGACAGCAATTAGGTGATAAATTTGTTGCGTATTGTGAGGGATCTGTGCTAAAATATATCCACAGGTACAAGTACAAGAAAAAGCCTGTAGAGGATTTACGTAAAGCTAGGTTCTATCTCGACAAGCTTATCGATGAAGAGATAGAACAGGAAGTGCAACGAGGAGACAGATAACAAGTGTTAAGCGAAACTAAAACTGGTGTCCAAGATTACTTGGGCATCAGCATAAACTATGACCGGGAGGAGTATCTAAATGATTTCTCTCTGAGCACTCTGAAGGACAGATACCTCTGGAACGACGAGACACACGCTCAGGAGGCTTTTGCTAGGGCTTCTGTGTATGCAGCTACCTATAAGGGTACAGTAGACTACAAGCTAGCTCAGAGGCTTTACGATTACTCCAGTAATCTCTGGTTTATGTTTAGCACTCCCATACTGAGTAATGGAGGAACTACTCGTGGACTACCTATTTCTTGCTTTCTTAATTTTGTACCTGATTCCAGAGTTGGCTTATCTTCTCACTATGATGAAAATATCTGGCTTACTTCATCCGGGGGAGGATTGGGTGGTTATTGGGGCAGTGTTAGGAGTAACGGTGTGGCTACTTCTAACGGCTCTCAGTCAACTGGTAGCATACCTTTCATGCACGTTGTCGATAGCCAGATGCTAGCATTCAATCAGGGTGTAACCAGAAGGGGAGCTTACGCTGCCTACATGGACATATCGCACCCTGAGGTAGAAGAGTTTATCGCCATGCGTAAGACCACAGGTGGCGACTTGAACCGCAAGTGTCTCAACCTGCACAACGGTATCAACATAACTGACGCTTTCCTAGAGGCTGTCAGGAAAGATGAAGAGTGGAGACTGATAGACCCTAAGACAAATGCAGCAGTCAAAGTTGTACCTGCTAGGGATCTATGGTGGTCTCTGATCCACACCAGAGCGGAGACAGGCGAACCGTACATAGTAAACATAGACAGGTGTAATGAGTCTCTCCCTGCTACACAGAAAAACATGGGCCTAAAGGTACATCAAAGTAACCTGTGCTCAGAAATAACACTAGCCACTGACGAGGAGCGCACTGCTGTATGCTGCTTGTCCAGTGTGAATTTAGAGTACATGGATGAATGGAGACAGATCACATCGTTTATACCTGACTTGGTTATAATGTTAGATAATATCATACAACATTTTATAGACAATGCTGCTATCGAACTCCCTGATCCTCACTTTCTAATGCCTAACAGTTTGGAGGAATTCAAAACATATGTCAAAAAAGAACAAGAAGGATTTGCGAAAGCCGCTTATTCAGCATTTAGAGAACGTGCGCTTGGCCTTGGTGCGATGGGTTTTCACAGCTACCTACAGCGTAACGATATACCT
>VTLG01016741.1_pt1 | contig 18592 bp, 8 predicted proteins | sample 4694571 | NCBI WGS metagenome assembly VTLG01 (sample SAMN12604809, study PRJNA352737) | marine metagenome | biome: ENVO:00000447; feature: ENVO:00000209|ENVO:00000569|ENVO:01000036; material: ENVO:00002151; isolation source: viral sequences binned using virsorter ... | reverse complement strand
TTACAAATCCCTCGTCAGCATTCCATTCTACTAAGTTTGCAGTAGTTCCTGTTGAACTACCAGTAACTAATTCTGGAACTGTAAAGGCACCTGTAATTCCTGCAGGAGCAGGAGTAAACGATGCAGACGCAGATGTATATCCGCTACCCGCGTTAGTAATATCTATAAGTCTTACACTCTTATAACCTGATCCACCACTTAATATATTGATTGCAGTCAATGTTCCATTGGTAAAGGTAGGAACTAATGTTGCTGCTATACCGCCACTATCAGGTGCTGTAACATTTAAAATCGCTCTATCCTCATCATAGTTTGCACCACCATCTCGTATAATAACATCTCTAATTTGTCCCTCTTTAACTGTTCCTCTAATAACAGCAGAAGACGTTGGTGATCCACCACTTACAGTTATGTTAACCATAAATGCTTCTGCAGTTGCACCCGTTCCATCTCCTGTGATAGTTATTAGGGGAGTCTCATTATATTTGCTACCATTATCACTGATGAATATATTAGTAAGAGAACCACCATCTACTACAGGAGTTCCAGACGCATTGGTTCCTGCAGTAGTAAGATAGTAATGCTTGACAGTGTAACCGTAATCTACGAGTTCCTCATCACTATCAAATAGATCTCCTTTCTCATCACTGTATTCAAATAGTTCTGCTTTCAGTTTATAAACATAACCTTTACCTAACTGGTAGAATGGTTCTTCATGTTCTACAAATTTTATCTCAAAGTAATTACTTGTTAGTGGAAGGTATATCAGATCTCCTTCTTGTGGTCTTTCTGGTGCTTGATAATCTTTATCAAGTAGAAGGAATTGTGATATAAGATCCGAGAATCTTTGCTGAGATATGATCATAGTTATCTCATCAGTCTGTGCTACACCAAACTTTGTTAATAGATCTCCACCACCTTGGAATCCATCAAAGTTCTCCATGTATGCTTCTATTAAATATGCATCATTAAACTCACCAATTACTTCTTCATTAAACACACCGTCCTTTTGCATGATTTCTCTAGGACAGTATAGAACATCCATCCCAAACATTTTGAGATGCTCTTCTACTAAGTTTTGCAATAGGTGCTGTTCGTTCCTAGTGCCATGTGTGAAGTAAGTGGTTCTTGCCATTATCCAATCATGTCTAGTGGTGGTGTCTCATAACGAGTTAACATTTCTTCTTCTAATTTTTCTACCTTTGCCTTACCCTCGTTGTATATAAACTCACCGTTCATTGTAATTCCACCTGGCAACTGTGTTCCTTGGAATTTAATTAAGTTTGCACCCCACTGTCTTTGTATAAGTGCAGACACATATCTCTTCAACCAGATGTCATTATATACATCAGTAAATGAATTAGGGTCAACTGCACGATAACATTCTAAAACTATGAATTGATCTGCAGGAACGTCAGTTTTAAAATCTAGATCAAGATATAATCTATCACCACGCATCTGATATCTAATCTGTTTTTGTCCTTCTAACAGATAGTAGATATCTTCCAATCTTCTATTGACCATTTCATATGTAAGAATCTCTGTTTGTGTAAGATCCCAAAGGTCATTTAATCTCCACTGATACCTAACGTCAAATAAGTTTGTGACATTCTTAGATACAAAATCAAATACCTTGACCACTGTAGTTACATATGGTGGCATTTTAATATAGTTATTCTGCTCTTTAAACGTAAGAGTTTGTCCAGAAGATGTTCCTTGAGCAACAGTAGTATCAGTATCTGTTGTCATATCATCTAACATTAACTGATCATATTTAACTTTTAGATGGGTTCTAATATAACCATCCATATGTCTCTCATTATAAAACTGGATAGCATCATCCACTAGATCACTAATCTGATCATCCTCTATGTTTATTTCTAGGACTGGTGCACCGTTTTGACGTAGTGCATAATCTATAAGTCCCTGTCTGCTTGATGGAGTTGCCATGTTAGGTAGGATTAATATTAAATCTAATTCTTACATAGTATGTAGTATTAGATGCTAAATTTACAGCACCTGGCAATGTGTAAGAATTTAAGTTTGAAGAATTACCAAGAGATTGGTGAACAATTGTTCCAAATGTATTTGCAGGAGAAAACTGCCAATCACTAGACGTATGCTGATACCCTGCCTTCATTGCAATAGCATCAACATTTATAGTTGGGTTAAATGCAGGAACAATAGTTTGTATTTCTGGTTGGTCAACTAAAGGTGTTGTAAAGTTGACTGCAGCAGAGTATGCACTCTCTAGTCCATTGTTATCTCTAAACTTGACTTGAACTGCATATGTAGTATCGAAGTCTAGCGTTGCAGATGGAACAGTCAATGATGTCAAGTTACCAGTATCACCACTCGCAAAAGACTGAGTAGTGTCATAAACAGTTATGTTGTCTATAACTCTTCTAATTCTCCAGAATGTAGAGAAATGTGTCTGATTTGCATACTCAACAACAAAAGGTGCAGTATTAATAATAGGTTGTCTAGAGAATGTTCTATTCGTATCTGCATCAATAACTGGTGTTACACTTGCAGGACCTGATGTAAATTCTGACTCATTAACAGTCAATGTAGCAGCACTTGATGTTACTGTAGTTGCATTAGCATTTGTTAATACACAGCGGAACTGTTCTGCAGGAGTTGTTGGGAAAACTGTAGCAGGAGTTGTATATGATGCTGAGTTTGCACCATTTATTTCTACCCAGTTAGCACCAGAGTTTGTTGATATTTGCCATTGATAAGTTATGATGTCACTTGTTATAGAAGCAACAATAGTAAAGGTTGCGGTTCCTCCTTCAATAACAGCAGTAGAGTTTGGTTGTGTTGATATTGATATAACACGTAAGACTGTAAGTTCTCCATGTGTAGAAGTAATATCTCCTGCAGAACCTACGAGAGAAACAACACTTCTGTAACGATCTGCATTATCATTAGCAAATACTAGAGTTGGTGTTGTGTATGCTGCACTGGTTGCTCCACCAACAGGTGCATAGTTTGCTCCACCATCGTCAGATCTTTCCCATTGGTATGTTGGAGTTCCACTACTCGAAGATGCTGCAATTGTAAAGGTTGCAGTCTCACCTTCATTACCAGTTTGATTAGATGGTTGTGAAGTGATAGAGAATGTTCTTAAAACTGTTAGTGCAACTGCATTAGTTGTTGCATCAGCTGCTGCACCGACTGCACTGATAACACAACGATACTGATCATTATGATCATCTGCATATGTTGTAAGTCCTGTTGTATATGACGCACCTGTTGCTCCACCTATAGGATTCCATGCACCCCCGCCATCATCTGACTTCTCCCACTGATATGTTACGCCAGGTGTATGTGAGGATTGACCTCCTGCTTCTTCACCACCACCTCCTCCACCACTAGGAGTATCAAACTGATCTACCTCGAATGATGATGATGCTGCATTACCTCCCACAGGTGACATAGTTACACCACCAAGTGTGGTAAATGTTGCAGTAGATCCCTCATTAACTGTTGTAGGACTTGGTTGAGATGATACAACGACTGTTACAGTTTCTACTTGTAATGTAGCAGCATTAGATGGTGTAGTTGTTGCACCAGCTGCTGATAACAAACAACGATATTGATATTCGTCATACGCTGTAGTTAATGTAGGTGTCGTATATGTTGTAGTTGTTCCACCAGTTCCCTCAGATACATCAGACCATGTAGATCCATTAGTAATAGATACTTGCCACTGGTATGTTATATCTCCTGCATCATTATCAGATGTAGTAGCAGCAACACCGAATGATGATGTTCCACCTACTGCACCAGTTATATTAGTTGGTTGTGAAGTAATGTTTATAGTTCTTTGAACAAACAATCTTGCAGTATTACTGAATGCATTACTTGCACCAGTTGCAGATAGCGTGCATTTGTAGTAGTCACCGTAATCATCATCATAAGTTGTAGCACCAGTAGTATAAGTTGTAGTATTAGCACCACTTATATTGCTAAAGTTAATACCGTCACCGTTCTCAGATTTCTGCCACTGATATGTGATATTAGCACCATCTAGAGTAGAACCAACTGCTGTAAATGATCCTGCTGCAGGAGCAATTGGTTGAGAGTTTACTGGTTGTGTGGTTATAGTAATTGTTCTGAATACTGTTAATGTAACTGCATTGGAATAAGCTGGTTGAACTGCAGTTGCTGTATCTAATTTACAACGATATTGGAATGTATTTTTTGCAAAGTCGTCATCTACAGTTAGTGTATTTGTAGTTGCTCCACTATATCCACTACCATTAGATACTGTTGCCCAACCTACACCACCATTAACTGAGAACTCCCATTGGAATGTAATTGTAGATCCATCATCACTAATACCCGCTACAGGTCCGAAGGAAACTGTTCCACCAGATCCCGCCTCTATACTACCGCTTGATGGTTGTTGTGTAACGGAAATTAGAACACCTGTTCCAGTTGTTGTAAGTGCATATGCTCTGGCATTTTGAGTTACATTCTCAGTAACAGTAAAGTTAAATGTTGTATCAAGATAATCAGATGTTACAGTTCCAGATAAGTTACCTGTTGTAGTATCAAAAGTCAATCCAGATGCACCTATCGCATCTCCACTTAGAGTATATGCCTCAAAGGTTGGTTCAGATGCAAATGTTTGTCCTGATAAACCTAAGTCCACATTGACACTAGCACCATTAGCATATGTTCCAATAGTTCCAGCTGAAGTTGTCCAAGTTACACTTGTATCAATAAATGGATAGAACATACCACGTGCTGTGGTTAAGGATGCACCAGTTCCGTTATAGTTGAAATCAACACCAGTATCAACTGGATAATAAACAACAGGAGAACTTTGGTTAGCTGCTTCTTGAACATCAGTAGAAGATGTTAACGATGCATTTGTAGATACCACACCATCAATACTCTCATGTGTTAAGGCAGCATCATCTATAAGTGCTAAGTAATTGTTTGATCCACCACCAGTTGTTCCTGCAGTGGCATTGTTAGGTGCTTGTAAAGTAATGCTATTATTAACAGCACTTTCTGCTTGTATTGTTAACCATCCAGAATGTGATAATGTTGATACATTAATACCACCAACTATTACACCACCACTACCGCCAGGTGCATTTGTCACTGTGATAGTTCCTATCATACCACCATGATTACTACACTGATAATAATATGTTCCTGCTGTGTTTGGTGTCCATGACACTGTTGCGTTACCTGTAGAACCTTGACCACTAGCATTTGGAGTGGTTACATTACTACCACCATTTGATACTCTGATATAGAATGGGTGAACACTTGATACATTACTTAAGTTAAAGTTGATTGTATCTCCAACATACACACCTACTCCTGCGTTGTTACCACTAACAGCACCATTCCTGTCAGTTCCGCTAAGGTTATAAAAACTAGATGAGGGTGCAGTTGTTGTAAAGTTATATGTTGTTGGTGTAGAAGACCCTGCTCCTGCTGTAGAACCTGTGGTTCTAAGTTGACATTTTTTACCTACATTTCCTAAGAAATGAGCAGAGTCAGCTGGATTAAATTTTACCTCTAAAAACGAATTGCCTGATAAAGTGACATATGGATTGTCTATAAGTTTCTTATCTACCATACTATTTGTAGGATAGTTACTATGTGTCCCTGTCCTAATATCACCAGTTGATCCCGTAGTTCTTGCGAATCCTTTTGCTAATCCCGTTAGATTGTTTGTGGTTAATGTATATCCATTCTTACCACACCATGATGCAATAATACCCGCAACAATAGGTCCTGAAAATGAAGTTCCATTTATATGATCAAAATTTCCTGTGCTTGTATACGGAGTATTAGCAGTCCAATCATACTTTGGACATAGAACTCTTTTGCCAGGTGCGACTGTGGTACAACCTGATCCATAGTTAGAAAAGTGTGCCCATCTATCATTGTATTCTGTAGCACCTACTGTAATTTTATTTTGGTTTGTATCTACATTGTTGATACCACCATTACTATTATCTGCATATCCTGCTGTTCTTGCACCCGCTACACACTTAGTTTGTAAAGGTCCTGAACCAACTCCACTTGAATCTTCAAATCCATTACCCGCAGATCTAACAATAATAATATTATTTTGTGATGCTATAGTTCCTTCAATATCATCTAGCATTTCCTCATCAGTTCCTGAGTCTGCTCCTGCATCATTTAATTCAATATTAGGTGAGTTGAAGTTAGGGATGCCAGGTCCGAAAGATGAGTTGATAACAGCTGGATTATTATTGCCTTTGTAATTAGCATCAGTGCTGTCATTATGATCTATAACTGCTTGATATGCTGATAGTATTGCACTATAAGATCCACTATTATTAGAACCAAGTGCTTTTGCTGCATATATTTTTGCATTTCTTGCTACTCCAGCTGTTCTTCCTGCTGCAAGAATAGCACATTGAGTTCCATGCCCATTATCATCTTCATTGTTAGAACCATAAGAACCCGCATAATGTGGCATCTGATATACTCTATAGTTCTGTTGTTCAGCAGTACCATTGAGGTCAGTCACAAAGTCTGGATCATATAACTCAGGATGTAACGCTGCGTTGTTACCTGTAGGTCTACTTGCACCACGAACACCAGTGTCAATGACGTAAAGATCTACACCATCAGCATCTGCGTTTGTTGATTGACTAAATTGTCTGTTTAAATATTGTCTGTCTTGTTTTGTAATTCTATCTAAGTGCCAATAGTCATGGATACTTACAGTTCCAAATCTATAGTTTCTAGCATTAGTTCCTGCATTTGTCCAGATTCCCATTCTGGAATGCATTGTACAATAATAGTATAGAATGGATGGTGTAGACGAAGTAACACTTATGGTTGTCTGTCCATCTGTGCCAGGCGTTCCTGTAACTGTAACTCCTGTAGTTAGTTCTGTTCCACCAGTTGTGTGTATTCCATCTTGTGTTTCAGAAAATCTGAATGGATGGTTTGCATTGGACGAATCACTTTGATCAAATGTATAAGTTCCACCTTGTAAAAATCCAGATTGGTTAGAACTTCTAGTATATGTTCCACCTTGTGTTTGTGAGAACACGTAGTAATTATTACCACTTATATTTTGAACTTTTACATATATTGTACCAGAACCAGTTGTAGTTAAACTTCTTGTATTACTTGTTGCTTGTCCTGATGCAGGAGTATTTACACTAGGAGTTCCAGAGGTCTCAATCGAAAGAGTCTCTCCCTCATTATAGTCTGCTGTTGTATATACGTCTTTATCCCATACCGCACGTTTAACCACATTCAATGCAGTTAATTGATTAAGCACATTACTCTGATATGCTGCAGGGCAGTCAAAAGTAACTATCTGAAATGATCTAAATGCTTCTTTAAAAGACAGGTAACTGTATAGTTTCAAGATTTCTGTGGTTGCAGAATCTATGCTATAGTTATCACTGATCCTTACTATTACCTTCTTCATCCTATGGTACAATAAGTCCTTCAGATCTATTTAGTCCAAATCCTACACACAAAAAAATACCCAAAAAATTTTTTTGGAATATTTGGAATTAAAAAGTTGATTTTGAATTATGAAGTTGTGTCTTGTGCTTTTGCCAATAGTCTTTGAACCTCACCTTCGTTTATTGGTTTACCCATTCTCTCTACAGGTTTACAAAATTTTATATCATGTTTCTCATCAAACACGAACTTAGTTCTTAAGTGTGTTCTATCTCTTTCCACTACTAAATGATAGGAGTGTCCGTATACGTTCTGGGTATAACCTATTGACAATATAGATCTACCTTCATATAACTCCCCTACTTTGTATGGACACGTTTCTTCACGTCCATCAAATTTAATATGAAATTGTCTAGAATTTACGTGTTCTTGTTGCCTAAGTTCACTTGACTTCTTGAGTGCCATCTTCTTCTGGTTTCTTGAGTGTCATGTTAAGTGCTTCAATTGCACCTTCAAGTCTCAAAGTTTGTTCTTTACGACTGCTAAGTTGTTTTTCCAATTCAACAATTGTTGCTTTCTGTTCTTTCAATTGGTCAGTAAACTCTTTGACCATTACTTCAATATCCATGGTTTAAAATGATAAGTATAATTTATTTAGTAACCCATATCTACTAGGTTAAATGATAGAGATATTCTTTCTCTACCACTGAAATGTGGTTCTACAAAATGGTCTAACCAATTTGGAAACACATAACCATCACCTTTTTTAGGATTAATCCTATGATAAACATGTTGATCATAGTATTTGCCAACCCTAGTTTGTGGTCTTGGATCTACAAAAACTAATTGACCTTCTCCGTTATCCAGTTCTGGTACTTTTAAGTATAGCACACCACTATACATTGCGGAAGGGTGGTTGTGGAAAGATGAATAATCCCCATCTCTCATTACCATTGCCCAACACATTATCCTGCACATTTCTGCAGGAGGAATTGCTCTATCTCCTTTTGCTGCATGCTCTTGTATCATAGCATGCAAAAGATTTTTCAGTGCAACTGACCAGTCTTCATTACGTGATGCAAGATCGTCCAGAGAATGATACCCTGTCCGACCTCTCATAGAATATTGTTTTCCCTTTATATCTTCTTTTTCTTGATTTAATACGTGTTCAATGATTGGTATACCAATACTATCAATATCAGGTATGTCAAAGTCACTTACCTGTGTGACAAATAAATTCATATTGTAAAATAATAATTTAAGTTAAAGCAGCTGGTTTTGGATATTTTAACTTAGCAGCTTCTATGATGTCAAGTATTGCTTGTGCTTCTGTTCCTACATCAGTTCCGTTTGCTTTTAAATGTGCAACCATTTTCCAAAGAGCGTCTAATTGCTCTACCTCATCAGGATACTCTTCTCGCCTCTTTCCAATATAAGACAAGTCTTGTTCATAGATGTCAGGGTGTGGCATATGCTCTAGGATATGATCTTCAAACTCTTCTTCAGTCCATGATCTAGTCTGACCATTTGCCTCAACATGAGTCATGTCTGCTGCTTTATGTCCTCTGCTTTTATAAAAACTGATTTTTTCTGCATCAGTTAGAGTTCTAAGAGTTTTTGAAATCCCTGCAGATTTGTTGTTTTGTGCCATGATTAATAATTAACGTAACTACCTGCTAAAGGATAATCTCTTATAGAAGGCATTGTAGCATAGACTGCACAAGCAAAGTTACAACCAGTTGTTACAGCCCTTTGGTTTTGGTTATTGTATACTCGGATTCCACCAAGAGGATATCCAGTGTTGTCTTTTCTTGCAGCACCTCTCCAAACACCTCCACCACGATAATCTCCACCATTTTGTTCTGATGCTCCACCACCATGCATATAATATGACCAGTAGTTTGCGGTGCTAGAGTTTGGTGTGTTACTCATATACATGTGAGTAGTCCATGATGCTTCTCCATTTGATTGGAGTTCATAACTACCATCTTGAGCAGTGATAGCAAAGTATGATCTACCACCAGTTCCAGATGCTGCTCTAGGACGACCATCATTTGCGTGCCATCCAGATACCATGTAGAAATATCTACCACCATTGGTATCAACGTTACCATTACAATCTATAAATCTAATATAATATTCACCGTTACCACTATTTTGCTCATAGAAATTAAAAACAAATTCATATGAATGATACATTCCACCACCACTGGTTCCAATACCATTACCAGTACCCCATTTAATATCTGTGCTGCTCCACTGATCTTGTCTTTCTTCAAAGGCAATTAATTGCCTTCCACCCATAGGAACCCAAAGTGCTTGACTTTTGTTAGAATATGGATTGTTAAAGTAATATTCGTGCTGACCATCTTGTGTATTATATCTAAAATTTGCAGCAGTTGCACCGCTTTCTCTTTCGGATCTAGTTCCAGATGCTAATTCTCCACCACCCATTGAATCCCATGCAGATCCATTATAGAGTTTTACCCCTCCTGCAGCAGTATCATAGATTAACATTCCTGTATCTGGATTTGGATAATTTCCAGATCCATTATGATTAGAAAGTTTTAAACCACCAGTGGTGACGTTAACCATTCCTGCGTTTATATCAGCAACATTAAGTGTAGACATGTAAAATTAATTTCCCAATTTATTTATGAAGTTAATGGAGCCATAAAGACCATGATGTAGTGTAACAATATTCGTTATAAGCATCAGTAGTTCCCCAAATAACTTGTGGAACTTGAGTTCCAGATCCCCTCTCAGATCCAAATGATAATACACCAGTGTTAACTGTATAAGAACCGTTACCACTTCTAAGGTTTCCTTGATCAAGAATTAACATATCACTACCAAAACTACCACTAGAGTTACCAGAAAATACCACTGTCCAATATCCTGCACCATTGTTTTGGTAAGGGGAGTTATTTACAATACCACTAAAGTTTTGTGTAAATGCTCCGAAGTCAGCAGTCTGACTTCCACCCGCTGTTCTAAACGCATCATACTTACATTTTGTTAGTTTTGGTAAAGCACATCTAATTGTAGAAAGTGAGTTACCACCCTGATGAGATTGTTCTCTTCCAACCCTATGAGTTCCTTGGTTGATAGTATCGTTACTTGTGCTACTAGAAGAGTTTGTGTTAAAAGCAGGAATAATTGAAGATGGACTACCATATACTGTATATGCTATGGAAGCATTGTTTGCTCCAAAGAATGCAGCATCATATTTAATCCAACCAAAGTCACCTGTACCATAACGATCAGTTGCATCATATTCAAATTGATATGCTCCACTGCCAGGTATTGAAACCCATACAGTTCCTGATACTTGGTTTCCTTGATCGTATGCATCTCCTGCAGACTCTGCAGGGTTACTTTGAGTGGCACCACGATTTCCTCCACCACAAATTGCCCATCTGTCACCTGTCCACATTTCTAAAGTTGCAGTTGTAGTATTGATTATCAACTCGCCAGTTTCAGCGTTACTAGGTCTACTTCCCTGTGCGTAGTTTGGTAATCTATATCTACCACTCTCACATGACAATTTATGTCCAGCTGGAACTGTAACCTTATTGGTTGGCGACAGTCCCTGTAAATTATTTACTGATAAAGTGCTCATCTTTTTTTAACTTAAATGATTGTCCATTGTCCGCCACTGTTTATAGTAACAGTTGTCCCACTATTTATAGTGATAGGACCATTGCTTCCACAGTTATCGCCAGTGTTGACATTAATGTTTTCCGCAACAGTATTTCTATTTTTCTTAAATACCGCATAACTATCTATCCATAACTTATCTCCACCAGCTCTTAACACTGTTGATTTTTGTCCACTAGATAGACTCTCTGATGCATTTATATTCAATCCATTATCACCTGTAACTTGCATTCTGTATGATGACTGAGTGCTATTGTTGCCAGGTTCATGGAAATGTATTCTACCACCAGAATCAAAGGAAGCAAACGTATTGTTACTATCATTTCTAAAGTAGAATGCATCACCAGTTCTAAGATATGTATGACTGTTGTTAGCAAAGTAGAATCTCTCCTGACCACCATCATCAGTCAACCAAACGTTAATACTAGCACCTAAGTATGGTAGACCTAGTGCATCATATCCTTGTAGTAAGTTAGCGTTTAAATTAGGAACTTCAGTCGTAGATGTAACTTGTAATGGAGCAGTACCAATTGCAACTGTTGATACTAGTTTTCCATCAGTTTCAATGTTACCACCGACGTTCAATCTAGAACCAGCTCCAGTGCCACCCGCTTTGTTGATAAACCATCTACCAGTAGGTTGATAGATTGCTAAAGCACAAGTTCCAGTAGAACCTTGAGATGCTAAGTAACCAACATCGCCAGGTGTTGCGAATCCTTTGATACAGAACCATGATACGTTAGCATCATCAACACCTAGTGCCCATCCAACATCATTAGCGATATCATCAAAGGTAATTTGTGGAGAACCGCCACTTGTTCCAAACTGTATACGACCATCATTAGTTCCACCTGTTGTGAACTCTGCCCATAAGTTAAGTGCATCTCCATCTCTCTTGATCTCTAATGGTGCACCAGGATTACTCTCTCCGATACCGATGTAACCGCTACGGAAGTAAACATTATTGTAGGATAGATGTGTGCCATTCCAACCAAAGGCATTTGTGTCATTACCAAATTTAACGTAACCAACAGAGGATGATCCTTTACCCTGTAATGCTAATGTGTTAGTTGTAGATTTACCAAGAGTAATACCATTACTATCTGCAAGACTCAATGTTCCTGCACCGTTGTTAGTAAAGATACCTTGGTCACCTGTTAAGTCATTGACTGTTAAGTGTCCTGATGCATCTCTACGTGCAATCGTATCACCTGTAGCAGCAGTAGACTGAACATAACCATCTAAGTAATGAGCGTCTAGTTGAGATGTTGAACCATCGTTTCCTGCATGCCACATGGTATTACCATTGACAGTAATATCACCAGTGTTAATTCTGATTGTTCCATTTCCATCTGAAGTGTTACCACCAGATATAATAAACTGAACGTCATAGTTTGGTGCTTGACCACCTGATCTAAAGTCTATTGTTGGTGTAGTAGAAACTGCTGCCTTACCAATCTGTAATTTAGCACCGTTTGCATTATCACGTAATCCAAAGATACTTACTGATCCACCAGAAATCTTGTTAGATGAAGATACAGTCCATTTTGTGCCAGGATTAGGTCCGAAGACATATACGTTAGCGTTTGAGTTTGCACCCACGAATGCTATCGTTCCTGTTACAAGTGAATATATTTCGCCAGTTGTATGTGTAAGTTCTTGAACACCATTTGAACTATCAACTACGATAGAACCAATGTTATTTGTTGCACCTATATCAGAGTAGATAGTATATGTTCCACCATTGTTGATGTTACCACCAACACCACTATTACAATGGAAGTCTGGAATGTATAATGTAAATTTGTTACCTGTGTCATTAACATAGAAGTTTTCAAAGACAACTTTGTCTTGTCCAAGAACCTCTGGTAAGAACATATCACCAATAGGTGATGTAATACCACCACGTGTATCACCTACATTATAACCTGTTTGATACCATAGACCTTGCTTTCCGTCCATGACGTCAGCGTCCAATCCACTTCCTGCACCATCGTTAGATGCAGACCAGATCTTCTCCCAGTTTGTGTATACGTTGGTAGCACCACCACTGTTACCTCTAATGTATAGGTTATTGTTATCTGTAAATCCTAATTGAGTAGAAGCATTACCTGTTGCCTCTCTTCTGTATGTCATCACACCATGTGTGGTTCCACCATCAGTTAGACCGTCAGCATTGTTATTTCTAAGTGCAGCACCAATACCGTTTCCTGACTGAGATGGAGATGGGTTTGATGTAAGTGATGCAGTCTCGTTAAATACTAAGTTTGCAGTATCAGCAGTACCAGATATGGATATTGCATATACGGTGTTTAAGAGTCTTGCGGGATCTAATGTTCCTTGAGTTAAGTTACTTGCATCTTGATAGAATACACCTTGGTTACCATCTAGTCTGTCAGCATTAAGTTCTGATCCTGCACCTTGATCTAGAGAAACATTACCCGCATTATCAATAATAAATCCACCTCGATCTTGATTACCAATCGCCTGATTTGCTACATCCTTTCTAAATCTGAATACACCATAGTTACCATAAACTGATGCACTAGGTGTTAAGTTGTCACCCTTCTTGATATCAATTTCAACGTTACCATATACACGGTTAATTGTTCCTTTAGTTGCAGCAAGTATCGCACCACTACCACCGCCAAGTTCACTAGGTATGGTTATAGAGAAATCACCAGTATATCCTGTTCCTGAGTCGGTAACAGTGGCAGATGTAATTGTTCCACCAGATACAATATATGTTGCACGAGCAACGTTATCACTACTGATAGAAATATTACCACCGCCCATTGGGATGTTTTGGTAAGTTCCGTTTGTATATCCTGTTCCACCGTTAGTAATAGTAATAGTGTCAATATAAGAACTATCGGTTACAGATCCACCGATAACCATTGCATCTTGAGTAGTTGGTCTAACAGATTGTAGTGCATACTCCCATGATGAGTCACCACGTAAGAAACTAAATGCGTTTGCAACACCTTTGTTAGCAAGTCTTTCTGGGTCAACTACACCCGCAACGATGTTAGAAGCATCAATGTTGGTTGATGTTAACTGTGTCCAGTTTGCAGCATTTGATGCAGATGTATTAATAACTCTGGAGAGGTCAATAATCCTCTTCCTTGCCATGTTACCACTATTGGTTCCGCTACTTGGAGAAGTTACAGAATACTGATTACCATTGATTAGTGATATTGTGTAGAAACCATCAGATGCACCGCCACTTGTAAAGTCAATATATGCAAGAGCAGCGTTAGATAAACCGTGTGAGTTCTCCGTGATAGTAATGGTAGTGCCACTCTGGCTGTATGTTCCTGTGCCTTCGTTTGCATTTGCTTGATCAAGTATAAAGTCACCCGCGTCAAACTTAATATTATTTGCAATGTCTATGTTTACACGACCTTCAATCTGTGCAGTAATTACTGCTGTAGTTCCAGATGATACCTGTGCTTGAACTGTTGGTTGTGCATAGTAACCTTGACCACCATTTGTGATAGTAACTTTAGTTACAGATCCATTGACAACGTTTGCTGTAGCAACTGCTTGAACACCATTTACTGTATCATCAGGTGCTGAGATTGTTAATGGGAAGTCTCCACCATAACTGTCACCAGCTGTGCTAATTACAAAATTAAATATTGTTCCGTCGTTGTATGATTGTACAACACCACGAGCAGTTGTAGAACTACCAACAATAATATCTCCTGCAGTAAATGAGAAATTACTATTTGGTGTAAACGCTAAGAACTGAGACTCTAAATCATTTTCTAAGATATAAGAAATTGCAGTTCCTTGAGTCTTGAACTGATGGGTTCCTGCACCTTGAGATTCTAAGTTTATTGCTTGGTTGTTAGTAGCATTAGACTCTGTAGTTGCAAGTTTAATTGTATTATCATCTACCTTGATAGCATAGTAATCAACACCAGTTGACAATCCTGTAATTGCACTAGATCCTTGTGTATATGTTAATAGATCACCAGTATTGACACCATGAGATGCAATTGTAATCTGTTCGTTAGTTGTATTAACGTTTGCAGCAGGAACGCTGAATGTAGTCGCTGTTGTCTCAATTGCAATATCACCCGCATTAGCATCTTCAATAGCAAGTCTTTCTGCACTAGATGCAACAGATGTAATATTAAATGGACGTAAAGCAGGAATCTGGTCAATGTTAATTTTACCAGATGATGTTAACTGAACAAGAGCAGATGGAACTGCGTTTGTAGAATATGGTTGGTTAAGGTAAGGTCCTAAGTTGTTTGAAATATAATCTCTAACAGATGCCTGTGTAGGTAGTAAACTGTCAGATGCAAATGTTCCACCTAAGTTATCATCTTTAGAGAAACCTGTAATTGTGATGTCACCACCAACAATCTTAATAGATGATAGTTCAGAAATACTAACAGTTCCAACGAAACTAATAGCACCAGTTCTGTTGAAGATCGTAACAAAGTTACCAACTTTAAAGTCACCAAATTCGTTAGTTCCTGATGTATAAACCTGACCAAATGATTCTTCTGCTGCCTCAAATGCTGTTCCTCTTCCAACACCACCGTTCTGTGGTAACGCAGCGTAGGTGTTACCTGATCCAGAATATTCCCAAGTATGTGATGATGAGTTAGTAACAGATGGTCTATGGAATCTAATTGTCTTATTAACAAGATTACTTAATGGTAAACTTCCTGCAGCAAAACTAGGATCAGCATTTGACTGATAGCGGTTAGTGCCATCAGAGAAGTCCAACGAACGGTTTGTTGTAATCTTAGCAACGATCTGTGATCCTGCAGAACCAGAAATAAGTTCTGTCTCTAGAATAATATGCTCAACAGCAGGGTCAGTAGGTGAGTAACCATCAATCCTGATAATATAATCTTCAACAGGAATACCTGTTAGAGTTGTTCCAGATACCTGTACAACTTGCCTTCCTGTTGCAACTCCATTACCATCGAGGTCTTCTGTAATAGAATCAATAACACCAACGTCAAATGAATATGCTTCTGCTCTGAATCCAGTTGCACGAAGAGAATATGTTCCGAAGTTGGATGCAGAGTTGGTTACAGAAGCATATCCACCAGACTGTGTTAAGATACCGTCTTGACAGAAGATAGCGAACACAGAAACTAACTGTGTATAACCATCATTAGTAACGTTATACGCAGTTCCACCAAAACATATAATGGTGAATGCGTTTGCAACCATTGACTTACCTTGTGGGTCAAATAGTGCAACAGTAGCACCCTGTGCATTCTGTTTTAAGCCAGGTCTAGGAACGTTAGGTGTAGCAACTTTAGCACCATCAATTTCACAACCAGAACCACCAAGGAATGATATAAGTGAAGAGTTCTGAATATAAGGTGATGCTTCAATAACTGGAAGATCTAGGAATGTATTTACAAGTGGGAATGAATACTTACTTGCATCTTGCTCTACGATAAGAGGATCAGGATTTGTTACTGTTCCACTGTATGAGTTACCACTAGACAATACGTTGTCTAGGATACCCCAGTTTGTAACTAATGCAGATACAACATTAGCACACTCAGGTGCAGATGAATCTACAGTAATAGAACCATTTGATCTAGGTAGTATTTGTGAGAATTGACCATTCTCTAAATTATTTCTTATTGCATCTATTGCTAATTCTTTTGCAGCAGCAAATATTGCACGAGTATATGTAACTTCAGTTGTAACGTGCTGAACACCACTAGCACCAGAGATGTATAAGTTTGCAGCTTCTACAGTCTTTTGGTTACCACCATATCTTAGATCATACTGGAATGCTCTAAGGATCTTCATTGTGTCATCAATACACTGTTGATCGCCAGGTGATACAGTTCTTGTAACTGATGATACAGACCCTGCTCCTCCAGAATCAGTTCCTAACGCTGTTGTAACGGTGTCAAAGAAGGTTGTAATTGCTGAGATAACGTTTGCACAAGAAGGGTTAGTAGCAACCGTTCTAGTAGCATGTGACATGTTATCGTTAGCGATAGCAAGATCAACAATTGTAAAGAATCCATCTACTATATTTGCTTCAACAGTTGTTCCTTTATTAACATTATCAGTAACCTGAGTATATCCATGATTACCTTCAACAGTAACAGTTTGACTTTCGACAACTTGTTTTGCGATTGTATTTACCAATGCAAATACTGCACGTGATTCTGTCTCTTCACCATCTAAGAATGTAGATCCAACATATAGATTTGCAGCATCATAAACTTGCTCGTTACCACCATATGCTAGGTTGTATACAACAGTGCGTAATATATCTAAAGCATCATCAACACAATTTTGATTTGCACCAGGTATTCTATGACCAGGATCATCAAACTCATATCTTTGAACTGCTTCATTTGCAATAAAGTCTAAGTTATTTTGTATTAAAGTTGCAGCATCACGACGAACTGTTCCTGCACCTGTGTCTAAAGTTGCAAGATGATAATATTGTAATTTTGTGGCATATGGATTTCTGTATAGTGGTAGATTTCTTCCTGTTAAAATTGCTGCATCTTTTGCATTATTGAATACCTCTACATAACGATCTCTTGTTAATGAGAATCCAGGATCAATATAGAATTTTGCCTGATCATATACTCTATCGTTACCACCCCACTTGAGGTTGTGTGATACACATTGTTGTATAAAGTCTCTAACATCATCATAACATGCAGTGCTTCCTGTAGGTATTGTGTAACTTGGATTTGCAGCAAGCATTTTATTGACTGCATAATCTGCAATCATGTCTGCGTTAGCAAATAATAATTCAGAAACATCACCATACTTATTACCTTGATCCTTACTGTTAGGAGTTCTGAATGGTTGCTGATTATCTGTAAATTCTCCTACACTACCAGTTTGTCCGTTAGCACTACTGTCTGTTAGATCTATAGTAAATTCTCTATCATCATAGATGTCAAAAATACCATGAGTTCCATTAACTGTGGCATTACCAGAGTTAGTAATCGTTACAGCAGATGTTAATGCTTTCTTGACTGAGTTAGCTCCTGCACTGGCAAACTCATGTGTATAGTTACCACCAGATACAACTGCGTTAGTTGCTGCAGATACAAATGTATGAACATCTGTATTAGTAGAAGGAGTATTTTCTAAAGTTTGAACAGTAATTGTTGTTGGTGTTACTGATTCAATTCTAACTGCTTCATCATAGATCTTAGCATCCTTTTTCTTCTGGACTGCAGTAGCAGTTGCAGATACAAATGAGTGAGTTGTTGTGTTTGTAGAAGGAACTACATCTAGTGTTTGAATATCGAATGTATTTGCAGTGACATTAAATACTGGAATGTTTCTTCCTGAGAGTGGGTCAGTAGATCTAGGATATGTTTTAGTTCCAGAACCATGAGTACATGTGAACGAGAATGAATCATCTTCTAGTTTAATCTTGTTACCATTTTGCAGTCCATGAGCATTTGTGGTTGTCACCGTCATAATACCTGTAGTAGGATTATATGCAGCGTTTGTTACCTGTCCGCCAGGATTG
>VTLG01015007.1_pt1 | contig 18592 bp, 13 predicted proteins | sample 4694571 | NCBI WGS metagenome assembly VTLG01 (sample SAMN12604809, study PRJNA352737) | marine metagenome | biome: ENVO:00000447; feature: ENVO:00000209|ENVO:00000569|ENVO:01000036; material: ENVO:00002151; isolation source: viral sequences binned using virsorter ... | reverse complement strand
CTGTGTCTGAAGCATTTAAATTGTAATAAGGTATTGACCCTCTAGGTGTCTGTTTAACTGTTTCTTCGGCTTCTGCTAAAGCTTCTCTTAACTGTATGTTTTCTTGTGTATTAGTACCTGTATTATCTCTTCTACCTCTACTAAATAAAGGCACATCATTAATTAAAGTATTTGTAAGTTCTATATATTGATATTCAGGTTTAATGCCACGTAAATCTGCAATAACTTCAAGTTCTTCATTAACAGCTTCCTGCATATTTCTGGAAGCAGTTATTTCATAAGGAATAAACTCTGGTCTGTAATCAAATTCATAAGCTCTATCATAAGCATCTCTATAATCTTTTATTTGCTGTTCATATGTTTTTCCTTCTTTTGTATAACCTTCTTCTTCTAAAATTTTATTTGCTAATTTATCTAATATATCTCCATCTTGTTCTTCATAGTAATATCTATCATATTTATTAAAACTTGTATCACTAATACTGTTAGCTACAACAGGTAAATATAACTTAACTCTATTTAATGGTATTTCATATCTTAATATACTAGCAGGTCTATCAGTATCTTGCGGTTGTAATCCTAGTTCTTGTATTCTTTCTAAATTTCGTTGCATAGTATCAATAGCAGATTGTTTATTGCTAATATCAAACTTACTTCCAGGTGTTATAGAACTTAAAGGATTAAACTCTCTAGGGTCTCCAGTTTTTTCAAATCTTTCTTGTTGTCTAAATGTATTAAGAAGAATTTTTCTTGTTCTATTTTCTACATTTCTACCAATATTTTGTGCTTCTTTATAAGATAAAGTTGTACTAGCAAATGGGTCAGTTTCTAATTGACCATAATTTTTTAAATTTTCATCTACTTTTACATTTACTGACCTATATACAACTAATTTATTATTTTTATTAACAAACTTTCTTAAAAAATCTTTTGATTGTTTTACTAACTTATTGTTTTTAGTAAGTTTTAAAATATCATCAATTAAAGGTCTTACTCCTGTATTAGGATTTTTTGGACCTCTACTACCTTCTGTAATATGACTAATTAAAATATCTATATCTTTTCTATCTAAATCTACAGGTTCTATATCACCTTTTTTTAATAGTTTACGAGGAGCAAATTTATTATCTTCATTTGTATATACACTTACTTTAGGAATAAATTTACTTGTATCTGGTCCTCTAGCTGCTCTACTAAATGTAGGTATATCTAAACCAGGAACTGCATCTATAAAACCTAATTCTTTTAAGTTTTGATATTCAGGTAGAAGATTGTCGTAATATTGTTCTCTTTGATTTCTAGGTACACTTTGTATTTGTTTTATTGAAGATATAGCTGATGCTAAATTATCTGCTTTTAGTTTTGCTCTTGCTTCTAAACCATCTGGCAAAGTAGCTATTGCTAAAGCATTGTCCATATTTGCATCATCTATAATAGATGTTTCTTCTTTTATTTTTATTCTTCCAACATTTCTTCTAAATTCTGGTAATAAACTTGTAATACCTAAATCTTTTAAACTTTTAGCAGAATATATTTCTTCTTGTGTTCTTAATTTTTTTGAAGAAGGTTCAAACATAATAATAACAGGTGCATCAATAGCTCCATCTTTTTGTCCTAAAGCTAATCTGTGTCTGCCTTCATGTCCAATAATTCTACCTGAATCATCAATAGACAAATAAGGATATGCACCTACATACCTCATCATTCTTCTAGGCTGTCTATTAAATACTTCAGGTTTAAAAGAAACATTAATTTGTTGACCATCTACTACTTCTGCATCAGTATCAACTAAATCTCCTAAAGGGTCAGTTGCTAAAATACCTCTATTAGGACCTAATGTTCCAAATATATCATCACGACTTTGTAATCTAACTGCATTTTTAATGCTTTCTATATTTTCTATACTGTCTGTAGTAGCTATTAAAAAATCTTCTATAGGCATCCTTGTAACAAAAGGTATAATTGGTTGTTCATCAGTTCTTGTTTCATTTCTTGCCCAATCTTTTGTATATTCTAAATTTTCTCTAGTTAAATCTAAGTATGCAGGTGAATCTTTAGTAGCTGCTCTACTAAATGTAGGTAAATCTCCAGCTTTTAAATCAGCTATTTTTTGTTTTTGATTTTCTATTTCTTTTTTTAATCTATTAGCAGTAGATACTGCCATCTTTTCGCTATTTAATTGTGCTTCTTTAAACTCTATACCTGCTTCTAAATTAGATATTGTTCTTTTTCTTTTTTCATTAGCAAAGTAAGCATCATCTGATTCTCTACTAAAAGTAGGTATATCTGTATCTTCTCCAAAATACGCCCTGTCAATAAATTCTTTTGCTTCTTTTAAAGAATTTGTACTATCTTGATAAAAACCAGTTTGTACTCTTGCATCTTTTGCAGACATACCTTCTTCTAATTTACCAAAAGACCATTCTCTACGAGATAACCCATAATTTGTTCCTACATCTTCAATAGCAAAACCTCTATATTCATAAAGACCAGGTGCTACTCTTTTAGTTGTTTTAGATTTATATGCTTTACTAAATACAGGTGTATCTACTGGTGTTCTTGTATCCCCTAGTCTAGTAGTTCTTACAATACCTCTTTCTCTTCTACCAATTTTGCCTGATTCAATATCATTAAATATTTCTGTAGCACTTTTATATCCTGAGCTACGCATAGCTTGACCCATAGATTTAAAGAACTCAACAATCTTATTAAAGATACCTTCTACTTTAGGAGGATTATTAACCAGTAAATTTCTATTTCTAAATAATTCAGCTATAGCTTCTTCGGTATAAAATTCTTCTGCAAAAGTCTCAGTAACAAATCTACCTTCTAGTGTTTGTTTATTTATTCTTACAGCTCTTGTATAAAAAGTTTCATTTGTTTTAGGAAATTTAGTTTTCTTTACAACATTTGTTAAATATTTATATTCTTTATCTGTAATTAAATCTTTTTTACGAAGAGCATGAATCATCTCATGGTCTAATACTTTATTAAGTCTTTCTTGTATTTCTACATCAGTAGCACTACCATCAGGATTTACTGCATTTAAAGATAAGAAGATAGTGTCTGTATTCTTATCATATTCTCCTTCTACTTGACCTTCTCTTACTTCACTTGGGTCAAATTTTATTTTGCCATCAACATCTACTAATGTTGTAGTAGAAAGTATGTCATCACTTATAACAATGCCAGTCTCTTTAAGACCTCTAGCATCCATTGTTTTTCTTATTTCTTGTGCAAATTTACTAGTCTTACCTTGTTCTAAACTTTCTGCATAATTAATAGTTTTAGGTATTACTTCTGCAGGTGGCAATAATCTTTCTTGTTTTACTGTTTCTTGTTGTACTAATTCTGCAATAGATTCTGGAGGTAACTTACCTTCTGCAGTAAGTCTTGCACCAAACTCTTCTGGTGTTTCATTAAAACCTTCTGCTCTTCTAGCTATATCAAACTCAAAGTTATCTCTAATTTTATAGTTATTAGTACCTTCTATTTTTTCTGCTCTATTGCTATAAATTAAATCATTAAGGAATTGTTCATTTTTACCTATTTGTTTTAAAGATTGTTTATTAAAAGTCATATTATTGCTTTTCATTTCAGCAACAAAATCTGCCATATCTTGTGCAGAATAATCTCTTGGTCTAAAGTCTGGGAAAGTTGTTCTTGAATTGAACTTAGGAAGTGAATGAATTTTAGCCAAAAATAATTCTTTTTGACCTGTATTCATTTTTTTAAACTCAGGTGTACCTGTATATTTTTCTGCTGCATATTGAACAGCAGGTGATTTAGTATCTAAGTCTATATTTTTTGATGCAGCTATTTCTTTAATATATGAAATAGTTGTATTAGGTTTTTGTTTATCAGCAACAATAGAAGGTTCGCCTTTTTTTTCAGATGCTCTAAATACTGTTTGTGCGTAATTAGATGCAAATTCATTAAACTGTTTAGGCGTTAATAATTGTTTAACATTTGTCATAGGTTTTCTAGGATAACTACGAGAAGTTTTGCCTGGATTTTGTGCAACAAAACTATTTACTAAACCTCTAAGTATTACTTCTTGTTTAGAATCTTTAGGCACACTATTTATTAACTGGTGTATTCTTACATCAGAAGCTTTACTATCAGATATACTTAAACCAATATCATAAGCAGTAGAACTATTAACCAGTCCTAGATTATAAATATCATTATCTAATTTAGATTTTAACTTTTTAACATCAAAATCTTTTGTTATTTTTTCTCTAACAGCAATAGCTTCAGCTTCTGTATTTTTTAAATCTATTTGATTTGGAGTTTCAGGATTTGATATATCAACAACAGCAAATTGTTCTTGTGGTGTCATAACAACTTCTATTTCTGGTTCTGCTGCTAATTCTGCTGGTGTATCTACTTCTGGAACTGTAACCAAAGGTATGTCTTGTACTTCTTCAAGAGTTCCTTGTTCTATTGCAAGTTCTGATTTTTTTTGATTTAGTATTTTATTTTTAGTTTCTTCTGCTCTTAAATCATCTTCTTGGGCATACTTTTGTGCAACAGATTTTTTACCTGCCATACTAGATACAACTAAATCAGCAGCACCACCAATAATACCGCCAATAGTAAACTCTTCAAACATACTATCTGCTATAGGTAAGTCCTCACTATAAAGACCTCTAGCTGTTAAATCTTGTAATATACTTGCAGCTACTTCTTGTCCACCCTCAGCAGCTCCTGATTGTAATGCTGATACTAATTTTTCTTTAGCAGATAATGGTGCGTTCTTGTGAACTTTGCCTAATATATTAGCAATAGGTAATACTTCAGTTATACCTATAAGACCACCAAATAATTCAGCAGTAGTCTCAGTTAGACCACTTACATCTTCACCCATATCTCTAGCCATCTGTAGTCTATCGCCTTGTGCTGCTATACCTGTTGGTATTGCTAAAGCTGTTGGTGCTGTAAATGTTGGTGATAGTATACCTTTAGCTGCTCCTGGTGCTTTAGCTAATGTTCTACCTACTAGACCTGCACCTAAGAATGGTCCGAATGAACCTATGCCTTCTCCTAGTTTTGTAGAAAACTTATCAGCATATCGTGGGTCTCCTGCTAATATAGAATCTTGTCTTAGTTTATCTTGTAGTCCTTCAAGACCTTTGTATAAATTACTGTCGTTGCCAATATCAAATAAACCAACAATACCTGTAGGCACATCTAAAGCTAATCCAGCAGCACCTCTTGGTATTGCTTTTACAAATTCGCCTACTTGTCCTAATGCTGATGTTTGATTTATATCAATGCCGTATTTATCTTTAACAACTTCAGCTAATTGTAGTCTTGTTTCGGGGTCTAAATTATCAGGAATTTTTATTTTTTTCCCTTCGCCAATATTGTATTCAGCCATAATTTATTATCCTACTTCTTGAACTAAACCTAATAATTCATCTCTTTTATCTTTTTCAGTAATAGTTATTCCTTGTAATTCTGCAGCTCTTTTATTTAATGCATTTATATATAATATTAATTCACTAGCTGAATCTAAATCACCTGAATCTTGGAAAGATTCTAATTGTTTTTGTGCTGTAGATAAACTTGTAAGAATAGCATCTAATGGCATATTAGCTAAATCTGCTTCATATTTAGCAGTTTGTGCTTCTATTAATCTACCTTGTAGACCTTTAAATTCTGAAGCTTGTTCTGCTGATTTAACTCCAAAGTAAGCATCAGATATACCACTACTTAATTCTCCTAGATTTCTAGCAGAACCTATAGCACCACCAAGTCCTATTAACATATCTGCATTACGAGAAGAGTTTGCAAAATCTTTAAATCTTTGACCTAATCCTGCATCTGCATTTGTATTACCAGTAATTACATCTTTACTTACTGTATCTTTAGAATTTTCATCTTGTGTTTGTACTGTTACTGGGTTTATTTCTTTATCAGGTATTAATTGAGGAATTAGAATTGCAGCTCCAGCAGCTCTTGGAGCTACATCTTTTACAACTTCTAATCCCATATCTTTAAATTTACTTGCAGGAACTGGTAAATTACTTGTAGATTGTGGTGTAGATATTGGATTATTAAATCTTTTGCCTTCTGTAAACCTTGATTTTAATCTTCCTAAAGAAGATAAACCTTTATCTATAGTTTGTTTAGGATTTCTTACAAGATTGTATAATCCTTTACCAACACCAGCAACACCTTTTAAAGCACCACCTACAACAGTTGTTGTTGGTTCTGGAGCTAATATCATTGCTAATGTTGCAGCATTAAAACCATCTAATGCTGCTCTACCAAAATCAATACTACCATCTGGTTTTGTATATCTTTCTTTAAAAAAACTTTTTTGTTCTTGTGTTACTTGTTTTTCCATTGGATTAGTAAATGTTGCAGATAAACTATCTGTACCTGCTCCTATACTACCACCTGCTTGATAGCCTGTTAATCCACCACTAGCAGCAGTCATTAAAGGAGAGGGCGGAGCCATGTTACCTATTTCACCTGATGGGAAAGCATTTGATAAATCAGATGGTTGAGCCATAGCTCCTAAACCAGAAGGACTAGATGCAAACTTACTAACTACCTCTTCAGCAACAGTTGTTTGTGGTTTTGGCTGTTGAGCAGCATACATCTTTTCCATTTGTGTTCTTCTTTGTATTTCAGCTAATACTAAATAAGATGGGTAAGTAGAGTTTGGGTCTTGCGACATTTGTATTAGTTGTTTTTTAGGAACAGACTCTAAATCATTTGATAATTGTACTAAGTTTGCCATTATGATAATCCTTTATATAAACCCAGTCCTTGTAATCCCATACCTAAAGCTGATTGGAATAATCCTGGTTGTTGTTGAAAAGTGCTTATTTGTTGATTAGGTTGAACAGGCACACCTCTTAATAATCCACCTAAGAATCCTAATTGGTCTCTTGAGAAACCTTGTTGTCTTAAAAAGTCTTGATAACCCATATCCATAGATGCTTGTTGCATTGCTCTTTGTTGTGAGCCTATACCTTGTAATGCAGCTATTCTTTGTCTTACATCATCTTGTATATCTCCACCAACACCTCTAAGAGCATCTACAGATGCTAAGCCATATCTTTGAGACATATCAAAAGCTGATTGACCAAGTCTTTCTTGTGCTTGTCGTGCTGCTTCATTTTGTTGTGCTGCTGTTAATCCTAATTTAGCTGCTGCTTGTCTTGCAGCTTCACCTGCTTGATACCTTTGTGTATCTAATTGTGCTTGTTTTTGGAAAGCACTTTCTTCTAATCCAAATGCACTTTGTCCAAATCTTTCTTGTGCTTGTCTTGCTTGTTCTTCTGCAGTAAATTGTTGTAAACCAAATCTTGAAGCATCTAGTTGTGCTGCTCTTTCTGCTGCAAGTTGTGCTTGTGCTGATTGAAAACCTGCTTGACTTCCTTTTGCTTGAATATCATCAAGTTGCTGACCTAAATTACGTTCTCTTTCTGCTTGTAAAATAGCTTCACGATAACCGCCAAGACCACCAGACATAGCTGCAGCATCAGCAGTTTTATCACCCATCATTTCTGATTGTCTTATAGCTTCTCTTTTTTGTATATCAGTAACAGATTGTTGAAATGGAGACATAAATCTATCTAAGTTTTGTTCATAACCTAAAAGATTAAAATCAGGTCCAGCACTTCTAGCTTGATATGTAGGAGAGTATCCTTGTGCTTGATAGCCTGAAGCCATAGTTCCAGCTTGATAATCAGAACCAGTCAGACCAGCTTGATAACCAGAACCATATGGTCCACCTAACATAGCTGCTCTTTGTGATGCTAATTGTAATTCTGGTGGAGTTCCTGCTTGTGCATAACCTCTTGTCATGCCTTGTCCAGCTAATTCATCAGGAGAAAAATAAGCTATTCTTTCTCCACCATATGGAGTATATGGTTGATTAGATTCTGCTTCTCCTCTTTGTAGGAGTCTTTCAAAATATGGTTGTACATATTCTGGTAAATCTGTTTGTGTTACTCTTGTTTCTGTTGGTGCTGATGAACCGCTACTTCTTCCGCCCATTATTCATTCTCCTTAAATTCATATTCAAAAAAGATTGCTGTTTTTTCCCAACCTTTTCTATTTTTAATCCAGTTCCAAAAACCTGCTCTACCAATACCTTCTATACCTACACATTCATTACTTTTAGCCCATTTATTTATAACTTCAAGACCTCTATCAATCCATTCATTCATTTTTTTACCACCAATATGGTCTATATTTAACATTCTTTTACCAGTTGGATACTCAACTATTTTTGTTATAGAACATCCAAATATATCTAATGTTTCTTTATTAAATATAATCCATAGAGAAGCTTTATTATTTAAACAATCATAAAATATATCTGCAGGTAATGTTCTACCATTAGAACGATTACAAGATTTTTGTAAATGTTTTTCACATTGTTCCCAAACTAAAGATAATTTATCATCTGGCACAAGTGATATTTCAAAATCATGTTCTACTTCTAATTCTATTTTTTCTGCTACTTGATTCATACTGGTAATACTTTACTTGTATTTAATGGTTTAGCTTGTTTAGTTGTACCAGTTTTTTCTGTTCTAATTCTATCTAACATACTATCTAGTTGTTTAGAACCAGCATCAGAACTACCATCGCCTAACATAGATACAACATCTGCAGGAATAATATATTCATCTTGTGATACAGCAGCTATAGCTTTATTACCTATATTCATAGGTAAATCATCTGCCATGCCACTATTACCATTGCCTTCTATTAATCCTTCTGTTTGCACATTTGGATTACCTGCAGCTTGTGCAAGTATCATATTTCTTAACATCATAAATTGTTCTTGTCCATATTTAACAATAAACTCATTAACAACATCACGATTATCTGTTTCACCAAGAATAAACTGTATAACTTCTTGAACTATAGGGTCTTGCATCATCATATCTGTTGATTGTCCAGTAGGCATAGGAATATTTATATCTTGACCTTCTTGATAACCCATTGCTTCTACAGCTTCTCTACCTTTTTCTCCGCTAGCATATAAAGCTTTTAAACCTTCATTAGGTAATTCTTTACTAGTATCTTTACTAGTATCTTTACCTTCTGCAAACATAGGTGCTCCAAAGATACCTCCACTCATAGGTGGTTTAAATTGTTGCATTGTAGGTGTATTACCTGGTGCTGTAGGCATTGGTGCATTAATAGGTACATTTACAGGTTCTCTTGCTGTACCACTAGCAGTAAAAAAATCATCCCTGCTAGGTGGTATATAGTCTGGAGCAGAAGCAGAAAGTGCTTGTGTTATGGTACCATCTGGCTGTACAACTCGCTCACCTAATGAAGTTTGTGTTGGCACACCGCTATCGATTGCATCTCTTTCATCTAGGTCAAACCCACCACCTGGTCCACCTATAGACATAAAATCATCACGCTTGGGTGGTAAAGGCATTTTTTGTAAAACTGGTTGGTTTATTGTTGCAAATGGAGTTGGTGCTGCTGGTGTAGGTGGTATAAAAGGTTTTGCTTGTAATGGTGGTCCTTCATATCTAGCTCTCATATCTTGAAGAGGTTGTGTTCTATCTCCATAAGTTCCACTTGTAGGGTCTATTAGTCTATCAAAACTGGTGACACCACGTCTTAATTCAGGTCTACCACCTGCACCTATAACTTCATCAGAAGTATAACCTCCACCTGGTCCACCTATAGACATAAAGTTATCTCTAGGATTAGGAGTATTTATTTTTGTAAAGTCAGGTATTGTTACATCTGCACCACCCTCAATAGGTATTGTTACTGTAGGAGGTGGTGTATCTTTAATAAAAGGTGGATTATCTTCTATAGTCTGTCTAGGACTCATATCTATAGGAGGATTAAAAGGCATTGGTTTATTTATAGGTCTAATAGGTCCTCTTACAGAATGTGGTTTCATTATTGGCATTGGTTGTGGTCTATTTATAGGTCCAGGAGTAATAAAATCATCTGGTGGACTAATAGGTTCTATATTTCTAATTCTACCTTTACGACCTATACCATCATCAAAAGGAGGTATTATAGGTCCATCCGATGGTGGGTCTCCACCATCACTTGGTGGTGGTATATCTACTGGTGGTGGAGGTGGTGTATTAACTGGAGGTTGTGGGAAATATGGTTGTATAGGTTGTTGATTAAATCTTGCATAAGGATTAAACATAGCTCCCATTTGAGGATTGCCATAAAAACTTTGATAACTTGGTGTTTGCATAAATGGATTACCAAACCCACCAAATCTTTGGGGAGGCATAAATCTACCTTCATTTCTAAATCCACCAGGAGGTGCTAATGGTTGTATTGGTTGTTGAAAACCACCTTGAATTGATGTAGCAGTAGGATTTAAATTTTGAAAATAAGAAAACTCAGGCATAAAACCAGGCATAAAACCAAAAGGTATAGGATTAGCTCTCCTTGCTATAGGTGCTCTACTAGCATTAGTATTATAGCCATCATAATTCATATTCATTATTGGGTCATAGGATATATTTACATTACGACCTCTTTGAAATCCTATTTTACCACCACTAGCAATAGGTATTTGTTCAGGATATCTTTCATACATTAATCTTTTTCTTTCTTCTTCATCTATATCCATTTGTCTTAACATTGCTTCAAAATCTTCTTGTGATTGCATTACAGCTCCAGTACCTGCTGCTGTTGCTGCTAACATACCAGTAGGAGTCATTGCTGCACCTGCTATATTTTTTAATCCTTCATCTAAACCACCGCTAAATAGTTGTGCACCTGTATCTCTTAAAGATGAAAATTTATCAATAGGTGGAGTTACAACAGGAGTTGGTATATTTGGATTTACTGCTGCTACTTGACTAACAATATTACTAGCTGCTGTATCTGTTGGTAAAACACCACCTGTTGCTATAGGCTCTATAACTTTAGGATTTAAACCTTGTGCTGCACCTTCTAAAGCTTTAGCTCCTAGTCCTGCTGTAAGACCTGATAATAATGCTTTTTTTCCAGAACCACCTGTTTGTGCATATGTAGCTAAACCTGCTCCTATACCTGATAATGCTGCTGAGGATAAACCTAAACCACCTAATCCACCTAAAATTGAAGGACCTAATAAACTACCTAACATAGGTGCTAAAAAAGGTAAGAAAGCTTCAGGTTGCCCTGTTTCTGGATTTGTAGTTATAGGCATAGAAGATGCTAATCCTTTAACTTCTGCAGGATTTACATGAAGTAACATAGAATCGCCAAAACGACCTTGTGCTGCTACATTCTTAGTTTGTTGTTTTATATCCATATTTATCTATCTTCCTCTTTGGTTTCGCAACCAAACATATTAAAACTCATATCTACTGCACTTGTATAAACTTTTACAACATCTGTTTGATTTAATGTTATACCTAAAACTATAGCAAAAGAATCATTTGCTGCTACTGATTTATCATAAAAAAGAAATTGTTTATCATCTGCACTAGCACCAGCTACATGAACACTTAATCTGAATGTTATTGCAGAACCTGTTCTATTTGCTGCAACTATAGAACTTACTGTAGTTTGTGTCATATTTGGACAAGTATAAAGTGTAGTTACTGTTGTTGCTGCAGGGTCAACTTGACCTAATACTTTTAAATTATCAGCCATGTTTCATTCCCATTAATAAAAATTGATGTCTTTTTAATCCTTTGCTTACTACAACACTTTGTAATTTTTGTAGTTTATCTAATTCTATAGCTAAATCTTGCACAGCTTGTTCTATTATTCTTCTTGTAACTGCTTCATCTGTAGAACTATATTCTTGTTGTGCTAAAGGTAATGCTATTGATTTAGGATTTGCCATTATCTTTTACCATCTGGTCTAATATCTAATCTTAAATCACCAAGTCTCCAACCATAATCATTTGATGAATTAGATACTCTAATAGCACATTGTCTACTTCTAGCTCTTGTATTGGTAAATGTAGAAGCTGGTGTAACTGATACAGTAGATAAAGTAGATAAATCTTCTAATGGATAATTTCTACCTTTGATTGTTATAGTTACATCATCAGAAGTAGATTGTTGGTCTCTAAATTTAATGTCAGGTATTATTTTGTTTACTGCTATAAACTTTTCTCCATCTGGGTCTAAATCAAAATCACTAGATTCTATGTATGCAGTAAAATTACTACCATCATCTCCATGACCAATTTCATGTGCAAAAATATAATTATTATTAGATGTGCTACTATTTTTACTTGCTGCTATTGGATTTGTTAATATTAAAGCAGAATCCCAGGCAGTTCTTACAAAATTATCTGATGTAGTGCCAATAGACCATACATTTTCTAAATAATTGTACATAACATATTTATCTACTTCTAAGCTATCACCTGATGGATAAAACCACATTATTTCATTAGCATTATCATTTACTGCACCAAAAACTTTAAATGATTGTCCTTTATTTAAATCACCTAATACGTAATCTAATACTGTGCAAGGTAATCTTTGTGCACTACCTGAATAGCTATAAAATCCACCGCTATCCATAAAGTAAACTTGATTATTAGCATTAACTGCTGCATTAGGAGATATTAAAGATGGACCATGTGCAACTTCATTAAATGAAAAAACAAATGGTGCTCCTACAAATCTCATAGAAACTATTCCAGCATCGGTCCAAATTAATATTTCTTGTCTAGTTCTTAATGCACCTATAATTGTAGAACCCATTGATAATTGAACTCCACCAGCTTGATTAGTTGCGGTTGGTGTCCAATCTATAATACTTTCTGTATCTGAAAATCTTACTAATAAAGGGTCAATATCAGTAGAACCTATAGGATTACAACCAAAAGCTATTGCATGTTTATCTACATCAGAAACCATAACTTGTAATACTGCTGTTGGCACATCACTAGCATTAGTTAAACTTGTAGCATTTACTGCTCTTGTATTAGTTCCTGATGATTCATCCCAGAAAAAAATACCACCAGCTCTTGGATTTAAAATAACATCATCGCCAAAATTATCTATAGACCATAATCTTAATTGATTAGTTAATGATAAATCAGCAGCAGAACCCCAAGTTCCTGCACCCCAAGTTCCTGCACCCCAACCTGTAGATTGCACATAAACATCAAGACCAGTATTAATTTGATAAACTGCATCTGCTCCAGAACCACCATTACCACTATCACTTGCATTTGCTGTAGCTGTAGCTGTAAAAGTAAATGTATCAACACTTGGTATGCCAGTTATTTGATATTCTTGATTTAATACAGCAGCAGTAATATTACCACCTAAAGAAACTGCACCACTTATTGTTACAAAATCACCTTCGACAGCACCATGTGCATCGTCTGTTGCAGTTATAGTAGTACTGCCATTAGTAGCAGAAAAAACAATACCATTAGTAGTCGTGGCTCGTATGGGGGTAACATCATTAAAAGTTTCTCCTACTAATATATAAAATTTTTGATGTGTTCCTAGTGCTATATAATTAGTGCCATCAGATGCTTTATATACAAATAACTTTCTACAAGTTCCTATAAAACTATTTGTGCTTTGTTTTTGCCAACCACCTATTCTTTCTGGTCTGCCTTTACGAAATCTAACTTTATCTGCATCAAACCAACCACCTTCATTACTATAATTAGTACCTTCTTTATTTATACCTGGTCTAAATACATATTTGGCTAATGGCATTATTATACCTCATGCCATTCTTTGCCTTCAAAAAGTAAGGCTTCTGCTTCTCTTCTTCTTATAAGACCTTGTAATACTTTGCCTCCAGCTTTATTCCATCTTTTAATTTGATTAGGAACATCATCCCAATCTTTCATATTAATTTTCTGCAATAATGTACTGCTAGAAAAGTTTGATGGACCCAAATTAAATACCCATGCAACTAATGAATCAAACTCATTTTGTTTTAAATCAACTTTAACCATATGATTTACATAACCTTCATACTCATCCATTTCATGTTTTAGTAAATCTTCTGCTTCTTTCATACTAATTTTCATATTATCTTCAACTGGTTGACCTTTATATTTAGTTGAGCCATATCCTATTGTAGGAACATTGGCTGCACATCTATAACTTATGACATTACCATCTTCATCTGTTGGACAACCCTCAAACTTTTTAATTAAAGCTAAACCTTCTTTTGATATTCTCATATTATTGCTCCTTTGTATTTGTGGTAACTTTTCTATAATACACAACAACATCTTTTAACTCCGTAATATATCTTTTTAATTCTTGCATATTGTAAGCCATTACTTCGTAATCAGGTATGGTCATAGCTAAAAATACAAGTTCACCTTCTTGTTGTTCTATCTTTGCAAGTTGCTCCTCCCAATTATCAGGAGTAACTACTATCCACATAGGTTCTTTTAAATTTATTTCTCTAGGCATAATAGGTTGAACTATTTTCCTATCTAAAGGTTTTGCTGTTACTTCTATTTGTTTAGTCGGAACTAGACTGCAACTGCAAACCATTATCAAGATTGTCAACTGTACTGCTAACTTTCTCAATATCTTCCATGATATGTTTTGTACCATTATTTATTTTCCTTTGCATTTCTACTGGGTCAGTCAGTATTTTTGCAGTTAATTCATAATTTTGTATAAACTGTGTATATCTATTAAGTTCTCTTTGTGCAGCTTGACTTTTTATAGATAATTCATTCATCTGTTTTGTTTGTAATTCAAAGTCAGCTTGTATAGATTTTATTGTTTCTTCTTGTGTAGCTACTGCACCTTCTAATACTTTATTATTTGCTCTAAGTTTTGAATTTTCTTGATATAACCAATAACCACCTAAAGTTAATACTAGAATTATTCCTATTAATATTTGTTGCATTAAACATCCTTATAAATTGTTGTATTGACAGTATATATTTGTACTGGTTTAGATATTCCTTTCATTAATATTGGCTTTAATTTTTCTACATAAATATTAGTATTTTCAATAGTGTTATGTGCTATCACAATATCTTCTCCAACTTCTTTACAACTGCTTTCACATCTAGCTGCTAGATTTACATCACTACCAATAGCTGTGTAATCAAATCTAGTATCGCTTCCCATATTGCCTATAACTGCATTACCACTATTAATGCCTATACCAATATTAATACCTAAATTAGCTTTTTGCATTTGTTTTTTTATTTCTACTGCAGTAAGAATAGCTTTATCTTCATGGTTATCTAAAGGTAAAGGAGCATTAAATATAGCCATCATTGCATCGCCAATATATTTATCCACCATTCCACCATATTTTTTAACAGCATTAGCTTGTATAGTTAAAGCTTTATTCATAATTTCTGTTACTGCTTCTGGTTCTAATGATTCAGATAAATTAGTAAATCCTCTTACATCTGTAAACAAAAATGTACAATATTTTCTTTCACCACCTAATTTTAAAGATTCTGGATTATCTTGTAATTTTTTAACTTGTCTTGGGTCAAGATAATGTTCAAATTGTTTTTTAATTTGTTGTCTTAATTTATATTGTTCTCTAAATCTTAAATAAAATCCTATTGATGCTGTGATAAATTGTGAAATTAATGTCCAACTTACATCTATTAGTATTCCACGTTGTATTAGATAATGTCCAAGAAATATTGTTAAAAAGAATAATATACTGGTAAATACTATTCCTAGCGTCATTCCAAAAATATTTATACATAACCAAACAAAAGTTACTGTTATCACTAAAATTAATAATTCAACTGCTAAATGCCAATCAGGAATATAAGGACTATCTTGTATTAAGATTGATTCTGCTAGTGCTGCTTGTATTTTATGGGGTTCTAATAATCCAACAGGTGTTGCTATTTGTGGCATGACTCCATTTGCAGTTACACCAATAATCACAAACTTACCATTGACTTGCATTTCTTGTAAATCTGTTTGTGGTGTATCAACCCAGCTAATCCACTTACGACCAAGACTATCTGTTTTTACTGGTGGTATTCCTCGTATTGATATTTCTTCAATGCCATTATCATTAGTTTTTATAATATAAGTTTTAACACCAAATAAAGCTTTATATATTTGTGTTCCAAAGCTAGGTATCCAATTATTATCAGGAGTTTTAACTAATAAAGGTATTCTTCTTACAAGTTGGTCAATATCTGTGGGAGCTATAGCTAAACCTTGTAGAGTATTTTTAGAGAGGAGAAACAGGTTTTCCTTAACTCCCGTAGATACAAAACCACCATTATCTTGTCCTTTAATTACTGTGCCTGTAGGTTTTGGATATTTACCTTTACCATCTTCAAACATTGCTATTACACTTGGTGCATATCCTAATGACCTACCAAAATCTTCATCACCACCAAACCTATCAGTTTGTGGAAAAGATATAGCATAACCAACACCTAATGCACCTTTGCCTAATATTTCTAATGTAATATCAGCTAATCTTTTTCTTGGTAAAGGATAACCACCTTCTTTTTCAATATCATCTTCAGTTATATTGAGTATTACAAAATTACCAGATTCAGATGGTGTTTGTATAAAGGCATCAAATACTTTTAATTTTAATATTTCTGTAGGCGTACTTTGAAATAATAATGGTAAAGCTAGTATTATTATTATTGGTAATATTAGTTTTTTCATTAATCACTTTGAGTTATTGTTATTGTAGAATCGCTACCACCATTAATTTTAATTACATTAGAGATGCCATCTTGAATAAATATAACTGTATAAGCATTGCTTCCATCTAAATCTACTCTTACATTTTCATTTACTTCTCTACGTAAACTTACAATATTACCAGTAATTATAGTTGTTATCTGTGTATCTGGGTCTTTACCTAATAATGTTCCAGTTATTTGTGTACTAGTAGCTTGTGCTAATTGGTCTTGTTCTTCTGCTATAGCTAGTGCATCTAAAACATTTAATAAATCTTCTAAATAATTTACATCAAGATAGTTTATATCTAATTCAGTAAATTCAAGACTATCTTCTTTTAAATAATCTTCTGCAAGATAATCAATATCTAAATCATTAAAATCTAATACACTATCTGATTTAGTTGATGTTCTTTCTTCTTCTACTAATACCTCTTCTTTTGGAGGCGTAACAATTAACATATTATCTATTATATCTAAAGTTAAATCTAAGATAACAGGTTTTGTTGGTGCTGATTCAAATACACTTACTGTAGTTGCTTCATAAGGTTTATTTAATAAAACAGTTCCCATAGCAGTAACTACTTCTATTTCTCCACTAGAAAGTCCTAGGGCATCTGGCAGAAGTATTATAAGACTACGACCTAGTTCATCTACTGTTGCTGTAAAATCAGTTCCACGTATTGCAATGTTAGCTGTTGGTGTTTTAAGAGATATATTTTGTTTATCTATTTTATTTAAACTGCCTGTAATAAATCTTGCTGTTCCAAGACCAAATGTTAAAGCCATTTTTGACTTACTAGGGTCAGGGTCATAGATATATTCATCTATTAATAACTGTGAATGTTCTGTAAGTTTTACTGTAGAATCATCTAAAAAAGTAATAGCCATTCTTCCATTAGTAGTAATAGCTTCATCATTGCTTTGTATAGCAAATTTTAAATTTGCATCATAAGGTTTGTCCCTTACTATTTGTGCTGAACCATTTAGCTCAGATATATCTCCAATATCAGCAGCTTGTGCTTGTACCTTGGTCGTTTTGAATGACACAAACAGTAGAAGCAGCAGTGCCAGATATTGATATAATTTTAAGCCAGTCATTATCTTGTGTACTCAGTTGTTGAATATTAAAAGTTCTTGAACCTCCAGTATGGTCTAACCAAAAATATCCGCCTGCTGAAGCAGTAACACCTGTTCCTGTATAAGTTACTGTATTATCACTACCATCTATATCCATATAATTTGTAGCACCATCAATATTAATATTTGATGTAACACTATTATTAGAACCATTAATTAACCAATCTAAATTTAAATTTGTTGACATGGCACTTGTGCCTTGATTTAAAGTAAATGTATTACCACTACCTGTAACATCTACAAATTGATTAGAACCATCAGCACTATAAGTATTACTAGGGTCTACTTGAATAGTAAAGCTATTAGTTCCACCATCAAATTCATAAAAACCTGTAAAGTTATCTGCCCAAATATCACCAAGAAACTTATTAGTTGCACCAATCATATTTATATCAAGTAACATAGTATTACCATCTAAATCAAAAGCAGTCAAACTTCCTGCTGTAGAGTTTAGACCACCTATGATATTAGATATACCTAATTGCTCTAAGTCTATATTTGCACCAGTACCTGACTGGTCTACATAAATTTCGTTATCAGCCGCGTATATTGGCGATGCACTCAGCATCACAATCAGGCTTATTAATTTCAATTTTTTCATATTTCCAAAAACTCCTGTCATATCCGACATTAATTATTTTTAATACAGCACTTTCAATAGCTTTTGTTAATGCTATTGTTGTTGATTCATTCCTGGAATTACCCATTTCTATTTCAACAAGTTCTGTACCTGCTTCTATAAAACGAAATACATCTTCTGATTTACCATAACTAAATATAGTTTTTTCAGTCATTACTTCTATTAGTATCTCACCTGTGGCTACTGATACCATTCTTAAAGTTATTGTTAC
>VTLG01013302.1_pt1 | contig 18593 bp, 30 predicted proteins | sample 4694571 | NCBI WGS metagenome assembly VTLG01 (sample SAMN12604809, study PRJNA352737) | marine metagenome | biome: ENVO:00000447; feature: ENVO:00000209|ENVO:00000569|ENVO:01000036; material: ENVO:00002151; isolation source: viral sequences binned using virsorter ... | reverse complement strand
CTGCGTCTGGCTCTCTGTCAACACACGCCATAAGCAGGTCGTTCTTCACGGAGAAGTCTCTGATATGCCCACTAAGTATGGTGATCCAGTCTTGTAGGTAGCCCCGCTCTTCATCAAGCGAATACTTTATGACCCTCCCGCCAATAGCGCCGTTAAGCGCCACAAAGATAGACTTGAACTCGTCTATAGCAAGTCGAGGAACAACCGTTTCGCCCTCATTTGCTGGCAGAGTAATCGAAGCCAGCTTCGTTCCGTCTGCGTTGTACTTAAGAACGGAGTTAGTCCCCTCAAAGATATAGATGTTCCCATCCTCATCTATCTCTGTCGCATAGCCCGTTCCAAATGAAGGGGTAATTGCCTCCCATTCCTTGGTTGGCGTAGTCAGCATCTCGTATGTGATGCGCCTTTGGTCGTACTTAACCGGGATTAGGGCTTGGAGGCGGTTGGTTCCATTGATCTGCTCTGCCGCAGACACAGTCGCCCACTTCTTTAGCCCCGATCTCTGGGCTCCTCTGCGTCTACCGTTCGTCGGATCGAACGGGCGCATGTTCACCGCTTCTACAGTGGTGCCGTCAGGCTGATCGCTTGCCGCTTCGGAGTCGTTGAGACCCCCAAATGGAAACAATAGCTCTTGACGGTTCTCGGGCATTAGCTCGGTTCAGACACAGGATTGAAGTTCGAGAGAGGGTTGCCGTAGTGGTAACGCTCTGCAGCGCCATACATAAGCGGACCATAGTCCGGTTGAATGGATGCATCTCTATCAACTGCAGCGCCAAACAAGGGGCCAGTCATGACCTCCATCAAGCGTTGCGACATAGAGATTTCGTCTTCTTCCTCGTATCCCCGAGCAAAAGCTCTAAGCACTTGCAGATAGAGAGACTCGCAGTAAACAGGGAGGCGCAAGCGATGCGTGTCTTGGGTGATGCGCTTCCATGTGGCGCGGTACAAGATCGTAAGAGGGGCCGTTTCGTTTGCAGAAGGCTGGGGCCAGATCTCTAGGCGGGCAACGGGGGCTCCATCAGCCGTGAGATCGGTGTCTGTGGGCTGGATGATCGCACCGTAGTGGAATCCAGCAGAAGTGAAGTTAGCTGCTCGCTTGCTGAGGAGATCCTCAAAGGACGTAAGCTGAACGCCCTTGAGCAGGCCAGAGGTAGTATTGATCGCAATGATTTCTCTGAAGTCAGAGGGGAGCGCGATTGCGCTTGTATGAAGCGTGGCGGCAACTCCAGTCAGGTCTCCAGCAGTTGTGCTGATGTCGGACGCTAGTTCTAGCTTGTCCGCATCATACTTTTGCACGATGCGATAATGTCCGGTCTTGGCGTTTGTGCCCCCAGTTACCTCCAGGGTGTCGCCTTCAACGAAGGTGTAGTCCGCAAGCCAGTTGGTATCTGGGTTGACTGTCAGCATTTTGCCGACGGTTCCTCCAGCAAAATCAAAGACACCAGTAGTCGTGGAGATCTTAGCCCGCAGGTCAAGTTTTGATTCAGCCGTCTCCAGCCATTTCCAAGCCTGTGCAGATGCAAGGAACTCTCCAGCTTCGTTGATTAGACCAAGGCCATCAATCGCTGGTGAAAGCTCTCCACCGAGCGTGTGCTTGATGTGCGAGAGGCACTTGTATGCTGTCAGAACCATGAGTTGTTAGGGGGAATGCCCCCCCGACAGGCTAAGGAGGAATACCTGTCGGGGGAGCGGACCGGGAAGGTCAGTTATTAGCGACTCTGAGCGACATAAATGTAGTCCAGATTCATCGTTTCAACGCCAGTGGCAGCAGCATTGACCTTCGTAATGATTGTCGGCGTAAGCGTCACATCATCACAAATATCCGCTGTGTGCGTGGCCTTGAGGGCACCGTCAACATAGAACCTGACCGAAGAAACGCCATCAGCCTCAAAACGGAGAGTTACAAAGGTATCAGCTACCCAGTTAGACCCCGTATCTGTTGCTGTATAGCCAGATCGGTCAGCGATGTCGGCGATTTCCCCAGAAGCTGCGTTCTGGCCTGTAACGGCGTGAATGTCGGCAGTAGCGTCAGTATTGCCAACTCCGACAAAGTCGGGGTTATCGCTTTCCGCCGTAACCAAGGTTGCCGCAAGACCAACAAACCAATCAGTGTCAACCGTGCTGAGTTTCAGCCTAGCCTCCATGATTGTTTGTTTGCCCGCTTGGAGTTTGAACGCCTCACCATTCAGTTGAAGGATGTTGGAGTCCAAAGCAGCGTCATTAGTTGTAATCGTCAGCCAGCCACCGGGGGCAGCATCGGAACAAACAATGATGTCACCATTGTCGCCGCCGCTATCGACAACGGTAACGAGCCATTGTCCAAGGTTTGCTGTTTCCGAGAACTTTCCGGTGTTGTCCGCATCGCCTTGTTCAAAGCCCCACCCATCGGTGAAGTCATCGAAGAAGACCACTGGGAACTCAGAAATTGACGGTCCCACCTGATCGGGGGGTCCGATCAGTTGAGAGCCAGTAACGAGATTTCCATAAGGTTGCATAGTTTTAATCTCCTATATCAAGCGCCAGCGAAGGCGGCTGCGGGTGAAATGATGCCTTGGCGCATGTTGCTTTGGCAAACGAAGTTCATCCAGCAGTCAATGGGCTGCACATGGGTGAACGGCTGGTTCGGGTGCGTCATTACTTCGTGACGGAACATATACCGCTTGCTGTGGAACACAGGCTTGAGGTAGTTCGCGTTGATCCAGTAATAGCGCGGTCCCTTGTAAGCCGCTTCATCGGTCCCAGTGGCTCCATCAGCAAACACATCGCCTTCGGCGTGTGAACTGTTGTCGTCATGGTCCCTATAGAGAGCAGCCGTATCGAGGTCAGCAACGTACTCAAGCTCGATGCCTGCGTAGGTCGGCTTAATGAAAGCCGGGTCCTGCGGGGAGACAGCGAAGCGGTCTTGCTGGAGTCGCAAGACCTGAGAGTATTTGGTGATACCTGACTTCGAGCAAGCGATGAACTGTCGATACAGGTTGTCGTTCTCGAAGTACTCCTGCTTTGTGGGCGGAGCAGAGAACTTGACCGACAAGTACATGTTATCGAAGGCAGCAAGAATGCCTTTACTGTTGTCGTGAGTAGACACAGTGCCGTTGTCATCGAACTTGTATGTCGCCTGCTTCGGAGCCCACTTGGTCTTGGCCGTGGGGTCAATCCCTTGCTTGGTAGTCCAAAGCGTTCCGTCATCTTCTTCGAACAAGCCGTTTGTTGCCTCGTTGATAAAGCACGGGATGGAGTACGGCTTAGTTCCGCCAGCAGCTTCCATCGCCGTTTTATCAGGGACAGCAAACAGCGCGTCATCGACGCCGTTGATGAGTGAGGTCCAGAGGCGTTGCTCTTTGACTCGACGAAGCCGCTTATAGACGGCGTGTCGGGCCTTAGAGCTAAGACCTCCACCAGCGTTCAGTTCGATCTCATGGTCAGTCCATGACATGTGATCGACGCAGAAGCGCCATTGGATTTCCCACTCGGAAAGCACTTGGGGGTTTTCCCAAGTGAACGTAGCGTTCGGCTGGTAGTACTCAAAGGTCGATTCTTCATCAAAGAGAATCTGATCCTTAATCGTCTTACCACCCTGGAGAACCTCTTCCGGGCCGCGTCCTTTCATGAAGCGACGGAGGAGGTAGTTGTTTTTAACGGCTTCGTTCACGATCGAATCGGGCGATGTAAGAATCGCCGAATCGGTCGCTGTCATAAAGTCATTGAAAACCGACAGTGCAGAGCCCGCCATAATTCAACTCCTAAGGTTGATAGTCAGCGTCCGAGAGTCCTCTGGATGTCCTTCGGTGACTGGCCTGACTCGATCATTTCTAGGATCGCGTCATCTCGCTCTTCTTCAGTCATGGGGGGACCCCCGACTGTTGAGCGGCCATTCGCCGTTGGTTGCCCAGAGGCTTTGCTCTTAGCCAACTTAGATTGATATTCAGTGCCGTGAGGACCGCCCTCATCAGCGAAAACAAGGCGAGAAGCATCTGACATCAAAGATTTGACATCTGAATACTCCCCAGATTTGACGAGGACTTTCATGCGTTCAGTAACGCTTTCATAGCCATCATCGGTGTCGAGTGACGGATATTGATCCACCAACTCGGTTTTGGCTTCCTTTACCAGGAAACCTTCCAGCACGTTTTGCTGCATGTTGATCTGCTGCACATACGGCTGGAGCGCAGCGGCTGTTACCTGCTGCAAAGCTTCGGCGGCATCGTCTCCAAAGAGGTCTGCAAAGGGTTTCACTGCTTCTTGGAGGTTGACAGATGAGGGTTGATCGACGGGCTCTGCAGGAACCTCAGATTTCTCACTGTTCTCCGGTGCAGTTTCCTGAACCTTCTTTAGTTCGGATAGCTTCCGATAAGCTTCATCAGTATCGCCTTGGACTTTGGAGCGTTTTTCTCCGTACTCCAAGACTTCTTCGTTGCTCATCTTTTCGATGAGCGCTGTCGGGAGTCCGTCGCGCTGCAGAGCCGCTAGAGCCTTTTCAAGCTCTGGGACTTCTTCTGTCGCTTCGGGTTCTTCCCTGGCCTCTTCTTGGTCGGAAGAGGTGTCTTCTTTTGTTTCAGGTTTGGGGGCCACAACCTCTTTGGGCTGCTCCACATCCTCTGCCTTTACGCCTACTTCGTCCTCGTCCGCGTCAACAGCGGTCAGGAACTCATCGAACTGCGCTTCTACCTCATCCGTAACCTCTTCGGTTATGGGCTCTTCAGGTAGTGTCGTCTCTGTTTTTTCTTCTTCAGCCATGATTCCTCCTATTCGTAGATGTAATCGCCCTCGCTTTTAGCGAGGAACTCGTCAACTTGTTTCTTTGATCCGAACTGCGGTTTGCCGTCACTTGAGTAGGAGTCAGCACCCGGAGCCCAGCGATGCAAAGCGGTTGATTCCACGCGCACATCTGCGCGACAGTCAACCTGTGGCGCATCAACTTGCCTTATTAGCGTCACGCCATTCTGCGTAATGGTTCCACCAATGGGTGTCGATTCAGCCATCGAGCAGAATACCTCAACGGGATTCCCTTGTGGGTCCTTAAATGTGTAGATCGGCATTACATTCCTCCTTGGAACATTCGTTGTGCTTCGGTTCCTGTTTGCTGGCCCATCATGTTCTCCATTTGGGCACGCTGTGCAATGCCACCACGATCAGCTTCTGTGATCTTCGGTCGCGCTTTTCCGGCCTCAGCGGCAGGACCCATGTCTTTGCTAAGGCGTGGATCGTCAGGCTTCTTACCATCAGGCACGATCTCTCCTGCCTGAACCATTTCACGGGCCAAGTCCGGGTCAATAAGCGATCCAATGTCTGGGACGTTAAAGGCGTCACCAATGCGGTGATAAAGCTCCTTCCAGTTAACGAATGGTAGCTGGGGAATGAGCGGTGCCGTGGAGGTGATCAGATTGAACATCTCCATGGTTCTACGCTGGTGGGTGCCCTCAGTCGTGCGCTCCATCGAATAGGGCTCAATCTCCAACTCCAGATCATCAAAAGATGCACCGCTCTCGGGATCATGTTCCCCACCAACGAGCCATGGGTCACTCTGCCCAAACTCTCGCTCGGCTTCCACACCCAGAGGCATGACCACGCGATCGTCGTAATACAGATACCAAGCGACAGTGCAGAGCACTCGCTGGACTGAATCTGAGAACTGGCGCTTCATGAACGCCATTCGCGCTGTTCCTGCCTCTGCGGCAACAGTGACCTCAGTTGCCGTTCCCCTGCCTTCAACATTGCCACGCTGTGCGTCCGTCAGTCCTGAGTTCCTGTCAAGGCGATCTCTCGCTACCTGCAGATAGTTGAGTTGCTGAGCGGTCATGCCACCGACTTCTGCCTGTACAACGCCCGCTCTCTCTAGTCCGCTAACAGGAATGACATAGTTGTCTTTCGCGTCCTTGACGCGCTGTACGAACTTCGGGTCAGTGTTGTCTACAAGGATCAGCTTCTTGTACTGATCTGCTGAGGACGCTGCAGACTCTGCGTGGCGGTTCAGTTCCTCAATCTGGCCCTCAATAGCCGTGAGGGATCCAAGGGGGTAGATCGCGTTCGGGACGTTGTAGAGGCCGAACATCGTGTATGGACCCCACCGAGGCCCGTAGTACGGGCGCGGTTCCCTGACAAAGGCGATCTTCTCGTCAGCATCCTTCGCGCTTGCGACACCAAGCGTGTAAATCGTGCCGTGGAACCCCTCTGATGTCGTGTGTTCTTCGTCGATCTGGACTTCAGGAATCCAGACCTCATAGCAAACAACCTCTTTCCGGTCAGGAATCCTGTCGTTTGTCCGCCCTAGCTCGCTGTTGTCGGTTGTCGCCGTAAGCGATTTGATTGCATCAATGTCCCAACCATCGTCGGGGTTGTCGTGTGCCATCTCCTCTAGGTCTTCCTTGTCTCTAACCCAGCGGTGCCCAACAAAGCGGGCATCGTTCATCGTCGTTGCAGCAGCATCAACGATAAAGCGGTCTTGCGGGATGCGAGTCACCGTAGGCCGCATGGGGTGCGATGGCTTCTGAATGCCCTGCTTCGGGCGAAGGGTCTTGTTCTCTTCCTCGGTAACGAGCAGGACGCCGTAGTTGAAGACCATGTCTGTCGCAACATCGGTCAGCGACTCTCTGAGGTTTGTGTCCCTGATCCAGCGGTTGAGACCAAGGCGAATGGCCCGAGCAACCATGTCCTGTGTACCCGGTCTGCGTGTACCTACGCGCACGCGAGGGTTGTCGAAGATGAGACGAGGGACTATTAGCGAGATGTACTCGTAGTAGTGGTTCTCCGCCGCATAACCGCTGAAGTAGCCCTCTTTGTAGTAAGGACCGTGATACTTCTCAATCTGGTCCCTCATTGTGGCTAGGTGCTTAGTCCGCAACTCCTCTGCGGCTTCGATCTCTGCATACAGGTCTTTGGGATCAGTGCTAAGCATTAGACAGCCATAAAAGATACGCCCACAGCGTCATGACTTGCGTCTATCCAAACATCCGACAGGTCATCTATCTCAAGCCAGCAGGGATAATATACGTCAACCATGAATCCTGTTGTCGCGCTTACGCCGTCTGACACCCCAACGTAGACTATATCGCCTGCTGTATCAAAGTTGTTCAAGCGGATAAAGACGCCTCCCCTCAATGGGGTGCTGCTCGTCTTCAGTTGTACAGCGGTTCCTGCGGTAGTGACTTGTTTATGCCCAAAGGTAAAGTCCTCCCCCTTTGGCAAGCTAAAGCCTCCTCCCGTGCTTACCATGCGATTGAAGATTTGCCACTTTAGATCGTGATGCATTTCAGTACATGATGTAGGACAGTGTCTTCGAGTTATCGGAACACACGATTCGAATTACGCTGGGATCTAGGATTGGGATGAAGAGCGGGCGTGCCGATGAAAACAGCATCCCGTTCGTCGTTGCGACCTCTGGTAATCCATCGAATGTGTTGGCGTAATAATCGGACCCGTCAATTGCGGCAAGTAATACGCCGTGAGTGAGCGGGCCGGTTTCAGAGGTTAGCGATGCCGGTGCCGTACCGACAGCGATTTGACCAGTCGTGATAGCCGAAGCTTCCACCGTGGTATGGTTTGTCCCAAAGTAGTTCTCCGCCATTGCTAGACCATGAGGAAGGTAACAACCTTTCCCGAACCAGAGGCGATTAGGTTTATCTGGCTAGGATCCTTGATCGGAATAAAGAGCGGGTTGTTGGCTTTGAGCAGGACTCCGTTCCCCGTTGTGACCTCTGTTCCAGTACCGCCAGCATTCACATAGATCGTGCTTACTGCTGTTTGGAACCAGACGCCGTGAGAGAGCGGACCAGTGCTTGACGTTACGGTAGACAATCTTACGTTGGCTGTCCCCACGGTGATCTGCCCAGTTTCGACATCAGACGCTGAGGCCGTTGTGAGATTAGTTCGAAAGGCGTTGGTCATTACTTAGCCGCCTTCTTCTTGGCTTTCTTTTTCTTAGCGGCCTTGGGCTTCGGCTCCTCAGCAGGGGCTTCTTCCTCAACTGCAGGGGCTTCTTCCTCGACTACTTCGTCAGGACCGGCAATAGCTGCAGACGGCTCCCAATGCTCACGGATATAGGTCTTAAGCTTGACGCCACGAAGGCCGAGTGCCCAGCCCGCTGTGTAAAGACGTTCTCTTTCTTCTACATCGTTCATCACTTCCTCTTACCTCGTGTCTTGGGTTTCTTGGGTTTCTTGGTAGTCATACCAGATGAGTATGCTTTCTTCGTACCTTTTTTAGTGTATGCCATGATTATCTCGGTTGCTCGTAGCGCCCACCGCCTCTGGTACGCGCTGCTCTTTGTTCTTCCGCTCTCTTCCTCCTCTTCCTCCTCTTGTTCTTTGCTGCCTGTGCTGCTCTTCGTTTATCTCCTTCAACGCCAATCCTGCGATGCGCCTCCCTTATATTGCGGACGTTGCGTGTGATCGCTGCAGCCCCTGTGGCCTCGAATATCGTACCTTTGGCAAGATCCATGAAGCCTTCCCCCCAACCCTTGCCGTTTTGTTTTCGTTCAGGCATTAGTAGTGTGATCCTTCAAGGACTTGTTCGAACTCGAACAGATCCCCAATTGAACCGGGCGGGAACATCGGTTCGGTTTCATAAATGGAGAGGTCCCGCTTCCACGCAAACATTGCTGCGTACCTCGTCGCATCGAGTCCGTGATCTGGGCAGCCAGGGGCCGGTTTCTCTTTAAGGGGTTTACCATCTTCGTGCTTTAACCACACGAAGCCAGGGAACTCTTCTTCGGTGCAGCACGGTGCGTGCTTCTCTTCGAGAACCGGGTCTCTTCCGACCAAGGCGTGTCGCACGAAGCGCATCCTGGGCGGTGAATCCTCACCGGGCCTGAGTGCCCAGCGTACCATATCGAGACCAGCCATAAGGTCGTTGTCGGCCTTACGAGCTATTCGTTCAACACTTCTACCGCTGGGTTCTCCCAAGCGATCGTTCAGCATATCGATAGAGCGGGGTTCCGCTGGATCACATGCGATCGTCGCCAAGCTGTACTCGTCGTAGGCACTAGCAACGATATCTGCCCACCACTCGTACTTCTGGTTAGTGCGATAGTGCTCCTCAACTCGATAGAGATTGAACTCTCCATCGACGCCCCAAACTTGGAATACACCGGGTGCGCGATAGCCCCAGTCGATGGAACCGAAGTACCACTTCATTGACGGGAGGTCTTCTTCGTCAATCATGTGAGTGGCGGGATCCCAATCGTCGTAAACCAAGCCCTCTTCACTGACCCAACGCCCTTTGAAAAGACGCTCATATCTTGCTCCGGTAAGCCTAGACAGGTTTGCAAGATAGGCGTCTGTCAGTGATGGGTTGTCTACATGGCGCGAGAGGAGTCGCGTCATGAGACCTTTGTTTGCTCGCTGGTTTAGCCAGTGGTACTGCGACGAGGGGTTGCAGTCCGCAATGGCTTGTTGCCAGGGCATGATGTTGTTTCTTAAACGGCTGAGTACTTTCTCCCAGTCATCCATGGAGACCTCGGTCGCCTCGAAGCAAGCCGCTACGTCGTACTCCGTGGACATGATCCGGTCGGAGTTGTCCATGCCTCCGACGACTACATGGCTCCCATTGGGGTACTTGTAGAACTGGCGGTTGTTTCGGTGTGCATCACCGACCTTAGCGGGGTGATCTTCCCACAACACCTTGTCCTCGTAAGTGACTAGCACGGACTCGTTCATCGAGGTTCTAGTCTTACGATACAGCAGGACGCGAATGCCGGGGTATTCTTCGCATAAGTAGTTCACATACTCCAAGACGGCGCGGGTCTTTCCTGTACCGGCGGGACCCTCAATAAGCACCTCTGGATCTTTTGCGAGGAAGAGAGCAGCAGCAGCCCCTGCGGGCCTGAAGACGTGCTCAATCTCTTCGCGCTTTTGGATCATGTGGAGTAGAGACCTTGGACGGCGATCTCAGATATGACGTAGACCAAGCCGTCGTTATCCGTATCGAACGAGTACTCAAGCCGGTAGATCTTGCCACCCAACAGCTTTCCAGATGTGACTACATTTGTGTGCCGGAAGTTGTAGCCCACGTTGTCTGTGTTCCAGTAGGAATCGATCTGAAGCGCGTCATAAATGATGCTTGAGGCTGCGATACTTGCAGTCGTGATGATCGCTGTATCGGGTGTATCCGACCCCAGGTCGTATACATTTAGCGTGGCGGTGCCACTCATATCGGCCTGAAGCATTGGCCCACTAGAGGGGAGCATGATTCTCGCCAGCGTTGTGACGTCTTGGTCTTCCCAGGCTGAACCTCTTGCTAGCGTCTTCAAGTTAGAGTCTGCCTGCCCGCCAGATGGTGTGCATATCTGTGTCGCTACAGGACCAGGGATAGCTAGTTGGACCGCAGACTTGGGGGGCTTGATCAGAGCAATAGTGGGCGTCATCGGCGCTACGGTAATAGTCGCTGGACCTACTAGAGCTATGATTGGAGGGGCCACAAGCGGTATCGTGACTGCTGTCGCCCGTATTAAGACGCCCATAGAACATCAGCCAAGTTTTAGAAGAACTCCATTGCTCCCATCAGCGCCAGTCGTTGCACCAGCAACGCTAGCCCATTGGAGTACTAGATCCCCGGCATCCGGCTGCGCCACAAAGTCGAAGTAGGCAACCGTTTTATCGTTTGAACTGTGGGCATGTGCAGTAAGCCCATCGGCGCAGTAGTACAGCACGGCTCCCAAGATGGGACTTTCTGTGGCTGCACCAAGACCAGTCCAAGTGACATTCGTTCCTGCGAGGTACGCGAAGCTCCCAGCGTTTGTAAAGCCAGTCCCGCTAGATACGTTCCAAGTACAGTTGAGGACGACCTTGCCTCCTTGGTCATACCCAGTTCCGCTGTACTCAGCATAAGGCGAGTCGCCATCAGCAAGCAAAGCAGCGAGGTCATCATGATCTGCACAAGTCGCAACCGTACACGCTCCCGTAGTAAGAGCAACGCAGAGGTCGTCGGTAGTCAACAGCGCAATCTGTCCGCTGCTATCGGTCTCAAGGTGATACAGGTTGTTAGCATCCTGCTCGACCATGAGCCTCTTAAACGTATCGAAGATGAAGTTCGCCATGGATATAGATTCCTACACTAAGTCTGATCGGATAACAACCCCAGAACTGTCCAGGTAAGTTTAGTTTCTTCTCTTCTCTTCTCTACTCTTCTCTGGGTCACGCAACGACCGTGACCGGATTCCCACAACCCGGTCACGCAACGAGCGTTACTCACAGCCTCTCAGGCATAGCATCCGGTACAGACACCCTTGACAGGTCAGAGTGGTGGTACACAACGCTGTATCCCTGCCAGAGCGTCCCAGAGGGCTGACAGGAGCACGAACGCCCATGAATGAGGTGATCCTCCTCTACTGGGACAAGATGGCTCTCAACGCCTCCCAGGCGCTCTGAGACGACAAGGCATCTAGACACCTTATCGGGGTAATACTTGCCGTCAAAGATCAGCAGGGGATCCGTCATCTTCTTCCGTATTCTCTCCAGTATGCGTAGATACAGCTTCAACAATTCGATCTTGGTCAAGTGCTTCAAGTATGACCCTTTTACGGTGCTCGACCTTCCCATGCAAGTGATGATCAACCCTCTCACGATAAACCTCAGGCCGCGCAGCCTTAAGCAGGAACTCCGTTAAACGATCACTAGGGTTCATAGCATCCATAGCACGGGCCAGTGCCCAGTCCTCAAGCCGCTGAACACCGTACTCCTTGGCAATAGTAAGCGCCTCAGAGAAAATATCACTACCATCTCTCCATCGGTAGGGGTTGGCTCTGGCTATACTACAAGATCTGCAAGCTTGTGTAATGCTACCACCCAACGAGTAAGCGTTCAAAAACCGCTCCTGGGGTGGTGTAAGCCCCTCAGGCCACTCCGGTAACGCTACCATCGTGACTTCAGTAACGTCCTCTGCGTTACTCATGGACTTAGGCACACCATGGTACTTAGTACTAGGTACATTGTTTACAGGGGTCTCTTCCATGGTACTAGGGTCCTCTTCTTCATCACTAAGATGTTGCTTTATGTCAGCCATGTGTAGGGAGTGAAGTGGATACTGGATGATAGCCTCGGCCCGACTCGGGGTGCGGGCCTCGCCAAGCGCTACGCGGCATGGCACACGGTAGCCCAGGGCCACCGCTGCCACACTGTACCACGTACGCGCGTTGGCGTGTCCCTTATCGTCTCACCTCGCCTCGTTCGGCGGTACGTCGTCCGTGGTACCAAGGTACCACGACCCCCCTACCTAGCCTCTCCAAGGCTCAGCGAGCCATCATCTTCGCCCCCTGTCGCCGTGCCAGCGACCCAGCAAAGCTGGATCTACCCAGCCAAGCTGGGTTGTCACGCGCCAGCTTGCGAGCTAGCACCCCTTCGTGCGCCTCAGTGGCCACGCGACTGCGCCCACCCGGCCTCCTATTCAGTCGGCCTTGCTGTCACACAGCACGCCCTTCGTGGCTCCCTTCCCTCGCCCGCTCCCGTTGGTCCACGGCCACGCACTGATCGGCCCTCGGCCTCGCTGCGTGGGCCACCTTCGAGGCACTGGCTATGCTGCCAGTCGCTTTCCGTCTAGCCAGGGGCGAACCTCGACGGTGTTGTAGTTCGATAAGCAAGCAGTACCACCCCCCCTTCGTCGTCGGGAAGCGACGTCCTTCCTCCTCGGGGGGGATGGCCCCAGGTCAGAACCTGGGGTCGAACAACAACACCTTACGAGGTACAGCCATTATGGCTAGACAAAGAAAGCGCCAAGGCAGCGCCAATGCCACCGTGAAGCCGGGAAACCCCCGCATCTCGGCCTTCCAGGCCGGTCAGTTACTTACCCTTGCGACTTGCGTCGCAGAGGGTAAGCCGTGGACCTACGACAAGAAGGAGCGGGCCAGCGGCAAGGGTCTCTCCGCTGAGTTCTCAGCGGAAGAGATCGCCTACGCCGAGGTAGTCGTTGACTACCTCGAATCAGGGCCTGCTGACTACATCAGCAAGTCCGACCCGTACTTCACGGAGACCGGGGAAGACTTCTGGGCGCAGTGGGTGGTCACCGAGACCCCCGAAGACGTCATCGCCGCCATGGACGGATTCGTTGAATCCGCCTTTGCGAAGCTCGCTGAAGCGGGCGTCGTGATCAACGTCAATCCGGAGAAGACCGCCGGAGGCGGTCTCCACCGGACTTGGCGCACGATCCAGCAGAAGCTGGGCCGTGTGGCACTTGCTACCCCGAAGCGGAGCAGCGCGGGTCCCGACCCGGCGACCACGGCGAAGATGGATGGCCTCGACACCCGCATGGCGGGTATCGAGGAATCCCTCGCCACGCTTCTGGAGAAGCTCGGTTGAGGGGCTTCGTGCTCGGGATCCCGGAATTTTCCGGGATCTTCGACCACGACTCGTCCGGCCAGTCGATCGCCATCCAGGGTATGACCCTGGTTGGCGATTCGATTGCCGAGCGAGCCAACGAGGTCGCTCACGAGGTGGAGGCCCGCCTCAAAGACGCAGGCGTAGTCCTGAACGTCAAAGACGTCCAGAAGCTACGCATCGATGCGTATCGTCAGGTACGCAACACATACCTCAAAGAGGTAGTGTGACGCGCCTGACGCCCCAGGAGCAGGACGCCAAAGACATGGTCATTGGCGCAATCCTGTTCCTGGTTTGCATCGTCCTCTGCGTATTCGGAACCGTCGTAGGCGGTTAAAAACCCCCCCCAGGGGAGCAAATGCTCCCTTGGGGGCTTTTTTTATGCTCGGCCCGCACCCCTACGCCGTCGTCCCTCGGCGGGATTACTTTTAACATTAGCCCGACAGCTATCGGGTCAAGCATTTCCTTAACCATTAGCCCGACACCACTAACGCTATTAGCGTGACTGGGAACTAATAAAGCGGTCACGGTCTATACGTTACTAACAAACCCAAGAACTCCAGCCCCCTCCTCAGCCCACCTATGGTGGGCGGACTGAGGAGGGGGCAGTAAAGGCTGCTCCTCACAACACCGCTACCTATGTTATGAGACAACCGAGCCAAGTAGTTATTAAGGAACCCATTACTATCTCTCCCCTCTCTCCCCGCCTATGGCGGGGGGAGAGAGGGGAGAGAGAAAGAGAATTCGACGCTAGTAGAGGCCGCAACCAAGGAGCGATATGCGGGACCGATTAACTTTACCGGAGAGCCACTCCATTACCCTGACTTATGAGGATGCTACATGGCTTAATAGCCTCTTCACTGACTGGGTAGAGGGGAGATACTTCGATGAAGAGCCTCCAGAGGAGGATGTATTAGTCTGGAGTGCTAGAGTTCGTAAGGCGATCAACAAGATCGCTAATATGAACGACCTCCCCATCCTTCAGGAAGCCATCGCTGGTGACCTTGGTAGGCTGCTCACCTTCATCAGGAAGGAGTACAGCGGTAGCTACAAGGAGATCACCAAACAGAAGGAACTGGCCCACCTCAAGACCAGTTTCATGGAAGCTTACAGAGAGATCAACAGAATCGCCCATCAATATTACCAGCCGTTCGCTCACAAGAGATTCGGCCTCGAAATCAAGGAAATGCTTTCCTCATGACCTGGAAACAACGACACCTACTCAGAATTGCAGCCTTCTGCCTCGCATTCTTCATCCCAGCCATAATCATCGCCGATATCGCCAGCCAAGGCGGCATCCGTGCAGGGCTCAGAGGAGCCACGCACTGCACCATATGGACGAACGAAGACGGTACAACCACTCGCCACTACACTCGGGGATTCCCCAAGTTCGTGATCAAGGAGACGGAGTAATGTTCGTAAGAGACGAAGACCACGACCTGCAAGCAGAAGATGCCGCTATGGCATCAGCCCTTTCATCCAAAGAAAAAGTGAACATCAACGAAAAGAAAGAGATCTACAAAGGCCAGAAGGCTGCTGAAGCAACCCTTCAAGCCACCATTCGCATCACCGAACAGGGTGGTATGCAGTACAAGTTCGAGAATGGCTACACCCTCTCCATTGGATGTGGCGTTGGTCATTACTCGTCCAACAACCACTGTATGGGAGAAGGGGCCTCTTACGAGCCGTGCAGCGAAGTAGAGGTCGCAGTTAGGAACAGAGCAGGCGGCTTTGTTGCGCTTCCAATGGACGTTTCTGGCTGGGTCGATGCCAAGAACATCCCCCTGCTCTTCACTGCTGTCGCACATAAAGACTGGGCAGCAGTTGCTGAATTCTGTGGAGAGGAGTACCAACCCCACGAAAGAGACGACGACCCCTTCTCAGACGTCCCCCTCGGTTAAGGAGCAAACATGAGAGAACTCGACCCTGACTACGAAAAGTGGCTGCTAGACAACGACAATCTGGACGCAGAAGCTGCGGCTGGGTTGGTCAATGGTAGGTGGCACCAAACTCGTGATGCAGTCCTCGCTAGAGGAAGGATCTGCATATGGGAAGACTGTGAAGCTCCCCGTAAGCCAGGATCCAAATCCCAGTACTGCACAGTACATCGCAGAGCAGCCAGACAACGCTGGCTAGAAATCATCAACAAACGCAATAAGGGCGGAGGCCCTGAAAGCAAATGACTGCAACACAAACACCCTGGCACGGCATCGGCCAGACGATAGAAGACGATGCAAACCTCGTTGAAAGCGCGGGTCTTGATTGGACCGTGGAACAACGCCCCCTATATCTGGGTAAGAACGTCAACGCTTGGAACGAGGATGGTGTGACACCCACAACCGTCCCCACTGCTGAGAAGGTCGAAACCCATGTAGCTAACTACCGATCCGACACCAATGAGGTGCTGGCTGTTGTTGGTTCCGGCTATGAAGTCTTCCAGAACGACGAGCTTGCGGAATTGGTCGAAGCTATTGAAGGTGACGGCGATGCTGAAGTTGAATCGGCGCTTTCAATGAGAGAAGGACGAGATGTCTTCTTCTTGATGAAGAACAGTTCGTTTGAGTTGCCGGGTAACGATAAGGTTCATACCTACCACATCTTCGGCAACAACCACTCTGGAGAGCGCAGCCTGTATGTGCTTCCCACCAGCATCCGTGTCTGGTGCAGCAACATGCTGAACATGGTCTACAAGCAGTCCAAGGGCGGGTTCAAGATTCGGCACACAACCTCGATGAAGTCGAGAGTCGAAGAAGCTGTTGAGCAGATCAAACGATCGAAAGTGATAGCTGAAAAGTTCCGCATCAACTGCGAGAAGCTGGCTGAGAAGAGGCTGCAGCACAACCAAGTCGAGGATTACTTCGACACTGTCTACACCAATCAGTATGGAGCCATCCCTGAATGGGACGCAAACATGAGCCCTGGAGATCAGTCAAAGCTGACTCGCTATACCGACATCAACTTGGACTGGACGCAAAATCTAGGAGCAGACATGGAGCGCTCCGGCACCGACAGAAATGCTTGGCTCGCCCTGAACTCGATCACCGAATGGATTGACCACGGCAGAACGGTTCGTGGTGAAAGCAAGGGAGACAAAATGAGGACGCACTCCAACCTGCTTGGTAGCGCAGCCAACATGAAGCAGATGGCACTCAACGAGGCACTGGCACTGGTATGAACAACCCCAGATCTAGGGGCAGACACCTGTCAATGCCCAGAACGGATCAAATGCCAATCAGGCTCTATATCGACTTCCCATATGTCGAGGCAATGCTCCAGTTCCGCAATTACTTACGAACAGAGTGGGCAATCCCTGAACATGAGAACGAACTTCATTGCTTCAAAATGGACTACATCGAGGAGGATAAAGTCCCCGTTGGAAACAGATACATCCTGAGATACGACGACAAACAGAGCGAGTTGCTAAAGCTGACCACTCAGGTCATTGCAGACACGCTCTACAAAGGAGACATCACAAAAGTGGAGGGCCATCAAGGTGATAACGATCACGCCGACTGAGCTAACCCGCATACTCAATTGGATAGACCGTCTTTCCGTATGGGACGACGAGACGCTCAATGAGTTCCTCAAAGACGTTTATGGGTTCGAGGCAGCGCCAAGTTATCTCGATGAAAAGCGAGAGAAGCTAAAGCGCAGCGTATTTGAATGGTTCTGTAGCCTCGACCTAACCAACCGAGCCAGACTTACCAGCTTACTTAACACCAAGTCACCAGATCATTGGTGGCAAAACTACAAGGAGAACGACGATGCAGAATAAAACAGCAAGCCATTATTTCCACAACCCAGACGCTCTCTCAAAGAAGCATGTTTCAAAGCTTCTATGGGAGTCTAAGTGCGGAAGGATTCGTGCTTATGAAGTTTGGTTTAGCAAGAAAATCGCTGATATCAACGCCAACGGAGGCATTAGGCACGAGACCAATGAAGAGGTTATAGAAAGAGTGAATCTCGGAGACGCCGGGAAGGGCACAGTTAGATGGGAGTGGTACGGATGGTCCCTTTCAGGGGAACGGTCTTGGGTGCCAACCGAAGCAGGCGCAGCGCCAGTATATCTACGAATGTTACGCGAACTAAGTGACCAAGATACTGACTGGAGCGAGTTCCTGCCACATGACCATGAAAACAAAGAAAGCTTCGACGGCGGAGTAAGAACCTAAAAAGGAGAAAGTATGACAACCTACATCGAAATACCCAGCCAAGAAGTTGAGATTGACGCCGACGAAATCATCGGAGATGCACACGGCGCAGTCTATTCAATAGCCGAAGAGGCGATCGCTGAATACGACTTCAGCGAGGTAGTAAGAGACGCAATAGAAAGCGAAGTCGATGACGCAGTCCGTGAAAGGATGGACGATTCCATAGGGGCTTACCTGCAGGAGAACCCTGCCGCCATTCTTGACGCAATATCGAAAGCCCTTAAATGGGCCAGTGAGCGACAGCGGCTTGTTCTAGACCAAGCCACGGAGATGCAGGAGCTTCGGATAAAGCTTACCGAGGCAAGGCGTGAGATCGAGAAGATTCACCACGAACTAACTGACCCCGACCCCAGGGAGACACCTGAGGAGCACATGGAGGAGGAGCAAGCATGAGTATCACCCACAAATGCGTTAATTGCGGCGTCATCTGCTACGGCAGCATCAAGAAAGGGCAGGTTCCCGTCTGCCCCTATTGCCTCCCGCTAGTCACTAAGGAGGAGCAAGCATGACCACTTACCGATTCACCCTAGATGTGCAGGTGGACCCTGCCAATATTGACTCTGCGGTAGATGCCATACTGGCCGCGCTGGCCGAGTTGGAGTTCAGCGTTGAAGGCCCTGTGAGCGCCACGCTCAAGGAGGTGCAAGCATGACCAAGAGAATTATTGTGCCCCACGATAAGCACCAACCCAGGCACTACAACTGCTCGTGCAGGGTGTCCCGTACTGAACGCGCCGAGGTCACAGAGGCCGCCAAGAGAGCAAACCTATCCGTCGCTGACCTGACGAGGATATGCACCCTGCATATCATCCGAGAGGGAAGCCTCGATGTCGAGACGACCATCAACGTGCAGACGTACAAGGACGAGGAGGAGCAAGCATGAAAGACAAGAGAACAATACACGGAGACAGGCACACATACTACGAACTAGAAAAGCTAGTGAGGGATATGGAAGATGCAACGCAACGCAAGGACGCTGCCATAAAGATGAAATGCTACGAGCAAATGTGGCCGCTTCTTCAGCTTATATGGGCGGCGGTTAACAAGGAGGAGCAAGCATGAGTAACGAAGATGTGCGGTGG
>VTLG01004548.1_pt1 | contig 18599 bp, 20 predicted proteins | sample 4694571 | NCBI WGS metagenome assembly VTLG01 (sample SAMN12604809, study PRJNA352737) | marine metagenome | biome: ENVO:00000447; feature: ENVO:00000209|ENVO:00000569|ENVO:01000036; material: ENVO:00002151; isolation source: viral sequences binned using virsorter ... | reverse complement strand
TATAAAAAGTGAAACTGCTAATAGTTATGTCACATTGACAGAAGCTAATAGTTATTTTGAAACAGTTCCTGATTCTTCAACCTGGACTAATAAAACAGATGATCAGAAAAACAGATCATTGATAGCTGCTACAAGATGGATTGATACTTTTGTATTTCAAGGTGATAGATGTGATGAAGATCAAGCATTGAAGTTTCCTAGAACTAATTATCAAGTAGATAGAGTTGAATTAAGTTGTTCAACTATTCCAAATAATATTAAATACGCACAATACGAATTAGCTAGAGCTTTAGCAAATGATACTGATGCAATTACTGGTACAACCGGTAAAGATGGTAATTTTGAAGAAGTTAAATTAGGAGATATTCAAGTTAAATATAATACTGCTAGTCAAGGAACTGGAGCTATAAATAATATTATGGATGTATATCCTTGGTTACAAAGTTATCTTGGAGCGTATATGCTTGGTGGAGCAGGAAGTTTTCAAATGAGGGTAGTTAGAGGATAATGGCAGGGCAACTAGATAGTTTATTTAGAAGTGTTGCAAAAAGTGTTGTTGCAACTTTAGGTGATTCTTTAGATCACACAATTACTTACACAAAAAAAGGAGTATCAAGTTATAACATCGAAAAAGGAGAAGATATTACTGTTGATACAACTTATTCAGATATAAAAGTACCGATATCTTTTATTCGTTCAGAAGAAGAAGGTGCACAAGAAATGAGAGAGGCTAAGTTATATATCACTCCAGATTTGATAGGAGATAACCAACCATCTTTAGAAGATGAAATTACTTTGAATTTTGCTGGATCTAATAGGGTTGTACAAATAGTGGATATAGATACAAAGAAAGGTGGTCAGACTTATTTATTTATTTTATTGGTAAGATTCTAATGACTACAAGACGTTTAGAAGATTTACCACCAGATTTAAATAAACAAATATCAAGAGATTTCAATGCACTTATCAAAAAAGTTCATGCTGAGTTATCAACTAAAGAAAAAAGTCCAGTTTATACAGGATTTTTTGCTTCTAGTTGGGTTGCACAAGGTAGTGCTGTAAGGGCAAGAGATAAAATTAAAAGATTTCAACCTTGGTCTGGTATTAAACAACAAGCGATGACGGCATTTTTAGCTGGAACTGGTGGTAATGCTCCTTTAAATCCTGTTATAGAACCTAGATTTCCAGTTAAAAGAGTTTTTAATTATAAAAGACCTGTTTATATCGGTAATAGAGTTGAATATGCACAATATGCTCTTGAAGGAGGTAAAGTTCAATTATTTATACAAGGATCTTTGGGTAGAATGATAAAACAAACCATGACAGATAAAGGTAAATTATTTGTTGGTGGTAGCACTACTGGAGGATTTGGTCGTTCTCAGGGTGGTGTTAAGTATACGGAGTTTACCAAATGACTTTAGTAAATACCAGAGCAGCTTTTGAAAAAGCAGTAACTGATGCGGTGTCAGATATAGATCCAACCATTGAAATGGTGTATGATAATGTACATTACACAACACCTGGAAAGACTAAAAAATATATTTTAATGAGTGTAGATTTTACACAATCAACTTTACAGAATCAGGGGGCAAGTTCAGATTATTATGCTGGTGTGATTCAATGTAATGTATATGTTCCTAAATCAAAAGGTACATCAGTTTTATCTGAAATATCTGAAGCAGTAATTGATGGCCTTACTTCTGTTAATGCTTCTGGATACACAGATACATTCAGTTGTAAGCCTAGAGTTTTAGATGTAAATGGTCCTACTCCATTGGATATTGAAGATAGAAGTCATTTTGTTGGAGTAATATCTTGCCAATTCTCGGCAAATGCCTAGTATACTAATATAATATTTAATTAATTTTATATGGAAGCTATTGAACTTCTCAAAAATAAATTTGGTGTAAGCCAAAGATATATGTATGAACTTAAAGATGGAGATGAAACAATTTTAGAAATATATTGGAATCCATTAACTATTGCTGAAAGAGAATCTATTGTTTCTAAATCTGCTGATGGAATAGCTCAAAGTAATGATGAGTTTGCTTTGAATCTTATGATTACAAAAGCATTAGATAAAGATGGTAAAAGACTATTTCAAGATGGTCATAAAGCTTCGTTAAGAAGAGAAGTAAATGCTTCTGCATTAGGTGAGATACAATTAGCAATGATGAATTCTGGTTCTGAGTACAAATTGGAGGAAGCGAAAGCATCTTTAAAAAGCTAAATCTGATTGGTTTTTTATATTCTTTTTAGCGTCAGAATTAGGAATGACAGTAAAAGAATTAACTAATAAACTTACGCAGGAAGAATTTATACATTGGGCTGCTTTTTATCAGTTAAAAAAAGAATATGAAGATAAGGCTTACGAAGATGCCAAATATAAATCACAAGCGAGAAAACGATAAAAGAGGTACACTTAGATAAAGTTTCAGATTTAGGTCGAATCTCATGGCAGGAGAATATGGTGTAAATATTAGGATGTCCGTTACAGGACAAGAAAAATTAGATCAAATAACAAAAAAAACAAACGAATTGAATGCCTCAATCAATAAAATGAAAGGCATCAATTTAAGTGGTAATTTTCCATTCACAAAAGGAAAAGATGTAAAACCTTTAAAAGATGCAAAAGCACAAATGATGGGTTTTGCTAAACAAGTAAATCAAACAGGAAAAGCATTAGGTCTTACAATTGAACAGCAAGAAGCATCTTTACAAGGATTTAATGCATTAAGAAGAAGTTTGACTTTAGGTTCAAAAGATTTCAATACAGTTACAGCAGCTATAAATACTACAACAAAAGCTATGGCTGCAAATGATAAACAACTACGGATAAGTCAAAAACTAGGTGCAAATCCAAGAGGTAATGCAGCAGCTTTAAAAAGTGGATTAGTCAGTGGTGCATTTCCTTTATTATTTGGGCAAGGTCCATTAGGTGGTGCTGCTGGTTTCGCTGGTGGTTTTGCAGGCACAAAAATTGGTGGACAGATGGGAGGTTTTGCTGGAGGTCTTGCTGCAACTGCTATACTTCAGCAACTAACTGAAGCTATTAAAGGTTTAAATGATTTAGGCAAAGCTTTAGATCCTAAAACATTAAATATTGATACTGTTTCTAAATCTCTTGGATTATTAGGAACTGATACAGAGAGATATTTAAAATTAATTGAACAAACTCAAGGTAAACAAGCTGCATATAATGCTGCTGTTCAAGAAACAACAAAATTAGTTGGACAAGATGGTGTTGAAGCATTACAAGCGTTTGCAGATAGCAGCCAAAATCTTACAAATGAAATGAGTAAATTTTTTACAAGACTTGGCACTGAAATAGCAAAATTATTCAATAGAGGTGGTAAAGATGATTTAAGTAAACCAATATTAGGTTTTGAAAGGTCAAATTTATTAGCACAAGCAAAGTTAGAAACAGAGGATAAAGAAATAATGGATCTAGTAAAACAAAGAGAAAATGCAAATAAAAATGTAGCTAGACAATTAGATGATCAGATTGTAAAACTTATGAAAGCAAAAAATATAGAAGATGCTCGTAAAAAAGCAGCAGAATTAACAACAATGGAATATGAACAGATAACTAAATCTTTAACAGATCAAATAGATTTTCTTAATAATGCAATTACATTAGGTCAAGGAGAAGCTGAAATTATAAGAGAAAAAAATAAACTTATAGAAGCTGCTAGAAAGGCTGGTGTTGAATTTGATGAAGCCGAAATAGAGAGACAAGTACGATTAAAACGTGAATTAGAGAAGTTAAATGCTTTATATGGAAGTATTGCTTCAACAATAGAAACAGGTCTTGTTGATGCAATCGAAGGTGCAATAAATGGAACCAAAACACTTGGAGATGTTGCTCGTAGTGTTTTTGCACAAATTCAGAGAACTCTTTTACAAGCTGGTGTAAATTCTTTACTGAGTAAGTTACCTGGAAAATTAGGTAAAGCTTTTGAAGGTGGAGCAGCAGATGGTGGACCAATAAAAGGAGGCAAGACATACCTGGTGGGAGAGAGAGGACCAGAGTTATTTACACCAGGAGTTTCGGGAACGGTTACACCAAATCATGCTCTTGGTGGTTCTACAAGTGTTGTCGTAAACGTAGATGCTTCTGGTTCTTCTGTACAAAGTGATGGTGATGGACAGCAATTTGGTGAAGCTTTAGCCACTGCAATACAATTAGAAATAATCAAACAAAAACGTAGTGGAGGTTTACTTTCATAATGACTAATACTTTTCCTTCTATAAATCCTACTTATGGAGTACAAAAAAGATCCGCACCAAGGACAACTGAATTACAATTTGGAGATGGATACGTTTCAAGAGCTAATTTTGGATTAAATCAAAATCCGAAAATATATCAATTAACTTTTGAGGTATCAGAATCGGATAATTTTAATAGCACAGGTATATCAAGTGCAGATACAATAGAGAATTTTTTAGATGATCGTGCCAAAGATACAGCTAGTTTTAACTTTACACCGCCAGGAGAGAGTACCTCTTCTCTTTTTGTTTGCAGGCAATGGACTAAATCTATACCTTATTTAAATAGAGCTAGAATACAGGTAACATTTGAAGAGGTATTCCAGTCATGACAATACCCGTAGAGCAATTACAGAGTTTAAATGGTTTTACCATTATCGAGTTATTTGAACTAAGTCTTATTGAAAATGTTCATTATGATTCAAATAATCCACCACAAATTTTATATAGATTTCATAATGGAACAAATGAAATAAATACTAATCTTATATGGCAAGGTAATACTTATACAGCAATTGCTTGTAAAGCTGAAGGTTTTGAGACAGGTGATAATACAATCATGGCAAGACCTACATTGACATTTGCAAATAATCTTGGCGTTTTTTCAACCTTGATAGAGTTAGTAAATAGTTTTACTGCATTTAATGATTTACAAAGAGCAGAAGTAAAAAGAATTAGAACACTAGCACAGTTTTTAGATGATGCTAATTTTACAGATACAAATCCATTTGGAACGGCAGACCGAACGAAAGAATTAGAACAACAGACATTTTTAATAAATAAAAAAATTATAGAAAATAATCAGATATGCAGTTTTGAACTTGTCAATAGTATTGATTTTGAAGATTTACAACTACCAAAATTACAAATAACTAAAGATAGATTTCCTGCTGTTGGTAGTTTTGTATTTCAATGATTTGGAAAGAAGACGCTAAAAAACATTTACAAGAATGTAAACCTGCTGAAGGTTGTGGTTTGTTAGCTAAAAAAGATGGTGTTGAATTTTTCTGGCCTTGTAAAAATATTGCATCTGGCTTGGAAAATGAAATTACTTTTGCATTAAACCCTGTTGATTATGCTGCATGTGAAGATAGTGGTGCTGAAGTATTAGCTGTTATACATTCTCATGTAGAGGGCAGTGCAGAACCTTCAGAAGCTGATAAAGATAACTGTAGGATATTTATGTTGGATTGGTATATTTATTCTATACAGGACGATAATTGGTACTTTATGGAGACAGAATCATGATGAAAAAGATTAAGCTATATGGCCCACTTAGGAAACTATGTGGAGTTAAAGAATTTGAAGCAGACGTATCAAATGTAGATCAGATTTATAGTTTTTTAAAAGTAAACTATCCACAGTGTCAAAAACATTTATTAGAAGCTTTTTATAATGTACAGATGGATAATGTTGATATTACTTTTAAAAATATAGTCTTACAAGGAGAAGGTGAAATAAAACTTATTCCAATAATTAGTGGTAACTTTTTTTCTGCATTTTTTATTACATTAGTTGGTGGTTGGTTTAATAGTGCTGTCACTGGAACGGCTGCTTTACTTCAAGCTTTAACAGTAGGAGCATTATCTTTTGTGGCTGATTTGTTAGCTCCAGTGCCGCCACAACAAACTGTAGATCCACAGGTTGAATCTTTTATTAGTAATCAAACAGCAAATACTACAAAAGCTGGTGGCCCGTCACCCTTAGTTTTTGGTGAATGTTTAGTTGGTTCTATTGTGATCAGTGCTGGTGCTGATACAGTAACAGTAGCGGATAATTCGTAAAATATGGCAAGAGAAATAAGCAATAAAGATTTTCAATTATCTGAAAATTTACCTAATGGTTTTTTAAAAGCACAGCAATTTGTTACGCTTTTGGATTTGGTTTCTGATGGTGCAGAAATAGAAGGTTTTGCTACTCCTTCAAAGAATAATATTAGTATCCCTTCAAGTATGTTAAGACCTGCTAATGCAACTAGTCCTGAATTTACTTCTACAGAAGAAAGACAATATATAGAACTTGCTCAAAAAGATATTTTTATGGATGGTCGGGCTATAAGAACAGCAGGTGGTGTTGAGAATATACAAAATACATCTTTAGCAATAAGGGTTGGAGAGACAGATCAACCTATTATGTCAGGTGTTAATGAACTGAGGTTAGCTGGCAATCTGACTCCTGGTGAAGTAAAAAATAATAACAATCCTGAAGGAAATAAAGTCACTGGTACGTTAGACGCAGGTACTGACATAAACAACACCCCAAGAGCAGCAATAGTTACTTTAAATTGGGCTTCCTTAAGACAAATAAGTCCTGATGATGTGACTTCAACAGCACTTGGTGTAAATTTTCCTCCTTTTGCTGGTGCTAATAATATAGTAATTCGTATTAGATTAAGAAGTGCTGCTAGTGGTTTATTAGCAAATGCTGTATATGAAATAAATGGTATTTCAACTGGGCCTTTTAGTAAAGATTACAGAATAGATATACCTGTTAGTGCTTATGAAACTTCTTCTGCTAGAAGTTTAAATTATCCGATAACAGTTGAAGTTCTAAGAGACGACTTAGAATTTAGGGCTGATAGTGCTATTGGTAAAAATCCTTTCGATCCAAACGGTAATAATATTCTTGAAGAGGGGCAAAAAAGATTTACTACATTTTCATTTGCACGTTTACAGGGTGTGATCCCTAGTGAAAACACTAATTTTTCTGAAACAGCATATATAGGATTAAGATATTCTGCAGAACAATTTCCAAATATTCCTCAAAGAAAATATTTTATAAGAGGTATAAAAGTACGAATCCCAACTGGAGTTACTATTGATACTGCGGATACTGGACGGATTATATATCCATCTGGTTATGTATTTGCTGCAATAACAGGTACAAGAAATCAGTCTGCTGGTAAATTCTGGACTTCCGATCCAGCATGGATTTTATACGCACTTTTAACTGAAGATTATGGTCTTAATATTGAAGACACTAAAATTGATAAAGCATCTTTTTATGCAGCAAGTCTTTATTGCTCAGCTTTTGGTAATAGCGGAAAACCACGTTATTCATTTAATGGAGTCATTAAAACGAGGAAGAAAGCACTGGAAATAATTAGAGAAGTTGCTGCTTTAATGAGAGCTACTTTGTACTACAAAAATGGATCGTTAAAGATTGCTCTTGATAAACCTGAAACTGTTGTTTCATATCTGTTTACTAATGCAAATGTAATTGACGGTATTTTTAATTATTCTGGAACGGAAAAGGATAAAAAATTTACACAAGTAAATGTTTCATATTTCAATAATGATATACAGGAGTTAGATCAAGTATCGATAAGAGAAGAAACTTCTTTTCAAAAATTTGGACTTAATCAAACTAATATTCAAGCTTTATATACTACTGATAGAGATCAAGCTTTAAGGTTTGGACGTTCAATAATTTATAGTTCTACTTTTGAATCTGAAATAGTTTCTTTTGATTGTGGTCTAGAAGCTGCGTGTATATTAGAACCTTTTATGCTTATAAAAATAGCAGATAGAACTAGAGAAACTATAAGAGCTAGTGGCAGAATTAATTCAGTAACAAGTTCAACAGTTGTAGTAGTAGATGACAGTACAGATACTAGTGTAGGTATTGCTGGAGATAGTTTTTTAATTATTGATAAAAATGGTGGGGTACAAGAAAAAACAATATCAACAGTTAGTGGAAGTACTATTACGCTTTCAAGTGCATTAAATCCACTACCCCAAGCTGGTACGATATGGGCGGTAAAAACAGGTGATGTTCAACACAGAAAATATAGGATTACCAATATAAAACAGAAAGATAATTTTGTTTTTTCAATTACAGCAGTTGTTTATGACGATAATAAATATACATATATAGATAATTTTTCTACATCAATTTTCGGAATAGGAAGAGAACCTACGACTTTACTTGATACATTACCTGCCCCTGAAATACAAGAATTAAAAGAAGAACTTGTAGTTGTTAATAATAGAGCGCAAAGTAGAATTGTTTTAAATTTTGCCCATGTAGATGGAGCAAAAAGTTACCAGATTAGTTATAAGCATAATAATGGTGATCCTGTTGTCCAAAATATTAGTGACAATCAATTTTTTATTACAAATAATCAAACTGGTACATATGAATTTTCTATTAGAACATTAAATACAAATTTTTTAATTAGTGAATCTGTTTCTATACAAACTCTTGAGGCGGTTGGTTTATCTGCACCACCAGCAAATGTATCTAATTTAAGATTTGAAGAGAGTAGAGATGATTTAATTTTGATATGGGATCGTGCAACTGATAAAGATGTATTATTTGGAGGTAAGGTTAAAATTAAATATGCTTTAGTATCTGATGGTACTGCTACTTCTCAAAATGCAAACTTTTTATTAGAGCTAGATGGTAATTCAGATCAGGCAATAATAAAAGATTATCAAAGTGGTGAATATTTTGTAAGTTTTATAGATGTTGTAGGTAATGAATCAGTAGGTGCAACTTCTGTTGTGGTAAATAAGACGATTACATCAGAAAATCTTGTTGCTGCACAGATAAGAGAAAATTCAAGTTTTGGAGGGGGAAAAGTAAATTTAACAGTGGATAGTACAGTAAATGGTTTAGTTCTTACAAGTGGAACTACTATAGATTCACTTACAGATTTTGATACTTTAGCCTTAGCAGATGGTACAACCTTTGCGAATATAGATGCTGTTATATCAGGTATTTCTTCTACAGGAAATTACACTTTTGCTGCAAATGATATTGATTTAGGAGACACCTTTAAAGTTCATGTAGAACCGCATTTTAAAAAATCAGGATTTAATACTGCTACTTTATGGGATTCTTATACAGATAATATGGATACATGGCCTGATATTTTTACAACTTCAACAGTAGTCTTTGATAAAACTCCAGAATTAACATTCCAAGTCGCAAAAAGTACAACAGGTACTGCGAGTACAAGTTTTGAAACCTTTAGCAAAACAGATATGACTGCTAGAATGTTATCTTTTAAAGTTTTAGTTAACAATGATAGTTCTTATGAAAATATAGATATTGAAGAATTAGGTGTAAATCTTTTATTTAGACCAAGAACTGAAAGAAGTATTGATAATAGCAGTGCAACAAATGGTGTTTTAACAAGTTCAGGTAGTGGTGCGACTACAGTTACATTTAATAAAAAATTCTTTTTAGGAACAAGTGCTATAGGTGGCGGTACAGAAAAATTTAAACCAGTAATAGCTATAAATATTAATAATATGCAGTCTGGTGATTTCTTTACTATTGATAGTGTTAGTTCAAGTAATTTTGTTGTTAGTATTAAAAATGGTTCTAGTTTCGTGGCAAGGCAATTTACATATAGTGCTTTCGGATATGGTGAAGGGTAGTATAATAGGAAAAAAGTAAAAAGAAAATGGCAAAACCAGCAGATTTTGTAGTTGATAATGCTTCGGGTTCAGCTGTAAGAACTGATTTAAATAATATTTTTGATGCGATAAGTATTAATAATGGTTTTGGATCTGTACCTACACAGAAGTATAAATATATGTGGTATGCAGATACCTCAACAGAAAAAATGTCGTTTTATAAAGCAAATGCAAGTGACAAAATAGATTTTATAAGTCTTACTGACGGTAGTTTTTTTGGGCCTAACGGTACAGTTTCAAACCCTTCATATACTTTTAGTAATTCTACTAATACAGGGTTTTTCAGGTCTGCTGCTAATGAAATAGGAACATCCTGTAATGCTTTTAATGTTGCTACATTTAAACAGACAGGTGTTGATGTTGCAGGTGATTTAACCATACAACACCCTGCTGGAGAAAATTCCGATTTAAATATATTAGCAACTGGTTCGTCAGATGATGCTGTTGTTGATTTAATTGCTGATACAACATATACAGATTATGGGTTAAGACTTATTAGAAAAGATACGGCAAATGGGGCATCACAAATATTACATAGAGGTACAGGAAGTCTTGAATTAAATACAGATGAAGCCGCACCAATAGTGCTTACCACAGATTCGACTGAAAGAGCAAGGTTAGATGCAACTGGTATATTTATGGTGGGTCAAACATCTTTATATGACTCTACAGTGTATGATACTAATGGCTCAGGTGTCATTCAATGTGGTGGTTTAGTTGGTAATAGACCTGGTATAAGTTGTACACAGAATAGTGCTAGTTCTACAATAGCTATTGGATTTCAAACTACTGTTGCAGGACCAGTTGGATCTATATCAACTGCTGGTTCAAATACTGCTTTTAATACAGCACCTTCAGATAGAACTTTAAAAGAAAATTTTGAAGATTGGAATGAAGAAGTTTTAACATTATTTAAAAATATAAATCCACAAAAATTTAATTTTATTAGTGATACTGCGGGTACAGAAAAGACAAAAGGATTTATTGCACAAGATATGGTAAGCAGCTTTCCAGAAGCCTATCCAAAACTGTCAGGCAAGTATATGTTTAATCCTTCAGGAATGGTTACATATTTAATGAAAGGATTACAAGAAGCAGTTGCTAAGATAGAAACATTAGAAGCTAAAGTAGCTGTACTTGAAGGTAGCTAATGGCTGTTATTCCTGGAAAAAAGAATTTCACTGTTCAACGAAGAGCAGATTTCCCCTTACGTTTAACTTTTAAAGATTCTACAGGATCTGCAATAAATCTTACTGGATATACAGTTGCAGCACAGGTTTATGACGATTCACGTTCTACAAAATACGCTGATTTTACAGTGACCTATACAAATAGAGCAGGAGGAATTGTTGATATTTCTCTTTCTGATACTGATACTGCAAATTTTACGCCTGAAATTTTAAAATATGATGTATTACTAACAGATGGATCAGGCAACAAAGAATATTATTTAGAAGGTACACTATTTATAAGTGAAGGTTACACAGCATGAGCAATCCTAATCAAGTTGTTGTTAGTCAGGTAAATGACGTTACTACTGTTGAGATCACAACAGCAGGGCCACAAGGCGAGACTGGAGCAACTGGAGCGACGGGACCTCAAGGACCATCTGTATCTGATGGAGACAAAGGTGATATTACAATTAGCAATTCAGGTGGTACTTTTACGATAGATGCTGGAGTTGTATCAACTGCCAAGATAGCTGATGATGCTGTAACGGCTGATAAATTAGCCAACACTGCTGTTACTGCTGGATCTTATACAAATGCAGACATAACAGTTGATGCTCAAGGAAGAGTTACTTCAGCTTCAGATGGATCAGCTTCAGGTGGTGCTGTTACAGGTGTTAGTGGAACGGCTCCAATAACATCTTCTGGAGGCACAACCCCTGCAATTGGTATTTCAGCAGCTACAACTAGTGCAGCTGGTTCTATGTCTGCTAGTGATAAATCTAAGTTAGATGGAATAGAAGCTTCAGCTACAGCAGATCAGACAAACGCAGAAATTAAAACAGCTTACGAGGCAAACTCAGATACTAACGCATTTACTGACGCAGATCACAGTAAGTTAGACGGTATTGAAGCTAGTGCTGATGTAACTGACGCAACTAATGTAGATGCTGCTGGTGCAGTAATGAATAGTGATAGTACAACTGCCTCAATGAGCTTTGTTGTTGATGAAGATAATATGTCATCAGATAGTGCAACTAAAGTACCTACACAACAATCAGTAAAAGCTTATGTTGATACTGAAGTAACTAATATGGTTACTACAACTGGATCGCAAACGCTTACAAATAAATCAATAGATTTAGATAATAATACTATTACAAATATTGAAGTAGATAATCTTAAATCTGGAGTTTTAGATACTGACCTTAATAGTGTTTCTTCTTCTGATGATACACTTGCATCTGCTAAAGCTATAAAAAGTTACGTTGATGCAAATAGTAGTGATACAACTTATACGGCTGGAACGGGTTTAAGTTTATCTGGTACGACTTTTAATGTAGATCAAATAGCTTTGACTACTGTACAGACAGCAGCAAATGAATCTGCACATTTAGCACTTACAACCCAAGAAGGCGATATTGTTGTCAGATCAGATCAAAATAAGTCTTATGTAAGAAATAGTGGAACTGCTGGCACAATGGCAGATTTTACGGAACTTTTAACACCTACAGATCAAGTTTTATCAGTTAATGGCAATACAGGAGCTATAACGGCTGCACAAATAGCAGCAGCAGTAGAAGCAGCTACTGATTCAAACGTATTTACAGATGCTGATCATTCAAAACTAAATGGTATTGAAGCTACTGCTGATGTTACAGACGCAACTAACGTAGATGCAGCAGGGGCTGTTATGAACAGCGACCTTGATGGTAAAGGTGAACTACTAGTTGGAGATGGATCAGGTGATCCTACTGCCTTGGCTGTTGGTACTAATGGTTATGTTCTAAAGGCTAATAGCAGCACTGCAACTGGTCTTGAATGGTCTGCTGCTGGTAGTGGTGGGGACACAAATCAAAATGCTTTTTCTAATGTTGCAGTATCTGGTCAAGATACAGTAGCTGCCGATAGTACTACTGATACTTTGAATATTGCTGCTGGAAGTAATGTCACTATTACAACAAATGCCAGTAATGATACTGTCACCATTGCTTCTACAGACACAAACACAACTTATTCAGTTGGAGATGGTGGTCTTACACAAAACAACTTTACTAATACACTAAAGACAAAATTAGACGGAATTGAAGCATCGGCAACCGCAGATCAAACTGCGGCAGAAATAAGAACTCTTGTTGAAAGTGCTAGTGATAGCAACGTATTTACTGATGCTGACCATACAAAGTTGAATGGTATTGAAGCAAGTGCCACTGCTGATCAAACTGCTGCTGAAATTAGGGCTCTTGTTGATTCAGCTTCAGATTCTAATGTTTTTACTGATGCAGACCATACAAAATTAGATGGTATTGCTGCTAATGCAAACGTAGGTATTACTGATGTTGTAGGAGATACTTCTCCGCAGCTTGGAGGATCGCTTGATGTTAATGGTCAGGATATTGTTTCTACTTCTAATGGAGCGATTGAACTTGATCCTAATGGTTCTGGTAAGGTTACATTTAAGGGTAATTCAACTAAAGGTTCTGGACAGTTTGTTTTAAATTGTGAGCAGAATAGTCATGGCATAGTTTTTAAAGGCCCCCCTCATAGTGCTGCTGCAAGTTATACCTTTACACTTCCAAACGATATACAGAATGGTAAATATCTAACAACAGATGCAAGTGGTAACACATCATGGGGAACACCTCCTGATACAAACACAACTTATAGTGTTGGTGATGGTGGATTAACAACAAATGATTTTACTGATGCGGATCATTCAAAACTTGATGGTATAGCTGCTTCTGCTAATAATTATTCACATCCTAATCACTCAGGAGAAGTAACATCTACAGGTGATGGTGCAACTGTAATTGCAGATAACGTAGTTGACGAAGCAAATTTAAAAGTAAGCAATTCACCTACTGACGGATATTTTTTACAAGCTCAATCAGGTAATACTGGAGGTTTAACATGGGCTGCTGCATCTGGTGGTGGTGGGTTAAGTTCTGACTCACAGGGTAATACTGTAGGTGGTACTAATGCAGGAGATAGTTTCTCTGGTACTGATGCTGTCAGCAACACTTTGATAGGATATAACGCTGGGACTGCAGTTACAACAGGAGATTCTTCAACTTGTATAGGTTATGAGGCTGGTAAATCTATTGCTGCTGGCACTGGAAATGTTCATGTTGGATACCAAGCCGGTGAAAGTAATGCTAACAATGGATATACAACATTTGTAGGCTATCGAGCGGGTAGAAATAATACCTCTTTTTGGAATGTTGCAATAGGCGGTGAAGCTTTAATGGATTGTACTTCTGCAGCAGGAATAACTGCTGTGGGAGCAATGGCAGCAACTAATGTTACTACTGGAAATTACACAACGGCAGTGGGTTATGAGGCTTGTAAAGCTACAAAGGATTCTTATGAAAATACAGGCATAGGTTATCGAGCATTAAAATCTGCTGATAATGCTGGTGGAGATCATACATTTTATGGATCATGGAATGTAGCTGTTGGTGCGTATGCTCTAGAGGATGTCACTGTGGGACGGCAAAATACTGCAATAGGAAAAGATGCTTTAAAGGATGCTACGACACCAAATAATAACACTGCGGTTGGATATGTAGCCATGGCAGGTAACACTACAGGTGGGGACAATACTTGTGTAGGAGCAGAAGCTGGTCAATATATCACTACCGGAAGTGAAAATACTCTTATAGGGTATAGAACTTTATTTGGACTATCGGGTACATATCTGACTGGCAATAATAATACCTGTTTAGGTTATAAAGCAATACCTAGCACAGGAACCGTTTCAAACGAAGTCACAATTGGTAACACAGATGTAACTAAATTTAGAATACCTGGCATTGATTTTATTCTAAAAGACAACGGTGGGACTCCTACTGAAGGACACGTTCTTACAGTAGATAGTAACGGCGAGGCAGGTTTTGCAGCAGCTGCTGGGGGTGGTTTAAGTTCTGACTCTCAAGGAAATACTGTCGCTGGTGATAATGCTGGTGATAGCTTCGATGGCACAAATGCTCAAAAAAATACTTTGTATGGATACAATGCAGGTACTTCAATCACAACGGGCGATTTTAATACGGCAATTGGATACAACGCATTTTACGGCAACTCTGGATCTGTTACAGGTGCGGCCAATATTGGAATAGGTTATTTTGTCGCTGGAAATTTAACTTCTGGATATGATAATTTTTTAGCTGGAAGATTTTCAGGTTTAGCCCTAACAGAAGGATATTATAATATTGCAATAGGAAGAAATAGTTTTAGAGATGCAACTTCGGCTGCTGAAAATGTTTGCATAGGGTTTAACTCAGGAGCAGATATTACTTCAGCTGTAAACAACACAATTCTAGGGTCAGACGCAGGTAATACACTTACTACAGGAGGAAACAATATAGTACTGGGTCATAACGCACAGCCTAGTAGTAATACGGTAGATAATGAAATAACTCTTGGTGATTCTAGTATTGCTTCCATACGCTGTAATGTTCAAACAATAAGTTCTTTATCAGATAGAAGAGATAAAACAGATATAAACATTCTTGATCTTGGTTTAGATTTTGTAAAATCTTTAAATCCTGTCAAATTTAAATGGGAAACTAGAGATGGGAATGGTAAGGATGGATCGTATGAAGCTGGTTTTATAGCACAAGATTTCCAACAAATACAAAAAGAAAATGACGCTGATTATTTAGGTCTTGTTATGGATGAAAATCCTAACAGACTTGAAGCTTCTTATGGTAAACTTGTACCAATTCTTGTCAAAGCGATACAAGAGCTTACAATAGAGGTTGAGAAACTAAAATCAAATGGCTGAACGCACTGCTGAAGAAATTGCAACTATCTTTACTAATGCTGGAGATAGCGTAACTGTAATTAACACCCTGGCTGCTTTATCATCTCTTACTGATGAACAGAAAGAAGAAATAGATAGAAATGTAAGACACCTTGAAATTATCAAGGCTTATAAAAAAGAGGATGGTACTACTAGTATTTGGACATCTGAAAACTTCACAGCACAAGATGCTGCTGTTACACTAGGAAAAACAAAGATTTAATTTATGCCTAGAAAAACAACAGAAGAATTAAACAAAGAGTTAAAAACCTTACAAGAAAATTATGATCAAGCGGTTCAAGTTCAAAAAAACTGTGAAAATAGAGCTATTGCAATAAAAGCTATACTAGATGACAGGTTAGAGATGGATAAGGAAAAAGAAACAGAAAAAAAGTAACAGTAACAGGCATATTAATTAGAGATTGCCCTGTTTGCGGTAAAAGCTTTAAAACAATGGAGCAAAGACGTAAATATTGCTCTGGAGCGTGTAGAGTAAAATTTTGCAGAACTAAAGCTATTAATTAAATTTAGTTGTGGTTTGTCTTGTTATGAAGCCTAGTATTAAGTAAGGAGGAGTGATGGCTATAATAAATAATAATATAAAAATTTTTAAATAAATGCTAAATCGCATCTGTCAAATTTTAAGTATCATCTCATTTGTTATGGTAGCTTCCATGACTGCCACAGGCGTAATAGGTTACAGGTATGTAACTTCTGAAAACTTTAAAAGCCGAATTATGAATGAGATTCTTGGTAATGTTCAAGGAATGATGCCCAAGGTATTAGATCAAGGGTTACCCAAAGTAACTGGCCCATCAATACCAAAACTTTAATGCCTACGATTAAAGTACCTGAGATAAAAATACCAAAGATAGATATACCAGAAACACCTCTTATACCAGAACACGTTTTAACAGGTAATATTCCAGGTTGTAATTTATATCACAGAGATTTAGAGATAACCAAAAATCCTAGTATTTTATACAACGACAGAAATGCATATATAACTTGTCCAGAAGGAGAGATGCCTTCTTTTAATCCAATAGAATACGATCCAAGTAAACTTATTAGAACTGTAACTCCTACACAATCAGAACAGCAAGCAATATACAAACCTCCAATTATCCCACCACCTAAAAAAAAGGTAGAAAATATAGAACCACCACCATGTCCTGATTTATCTCGTGTATTACCTGTAGGAAGTTTTACATCAGAGTTAAGAACTGAAAGGATTATTGGTTATAAACGTGCTAAAAATGAGGTAGATTGCGTACCAGTTCTTGAAAAAGTCACTTTCGTTAAATCGGTATTACCAACGCCTAGTGCTGCTCTTAATGTTGTTACTATTTCTTTGTTGGCTGCGAGTAGCCCAGCTATTTTGGCACTATTAAAAGGTTTAAGTAAGACAGTCTTTAAAAAGGTTATTGGTCGGTTACAAAAAAAGAAAAAAAATGTATAATAAAAGTAGTTCATACGTTGGGTTACTTCACTAGGTTGATCTCCCCCAGACCTTTTAGTTGTATCTTCATTGAACGAGGGGGTATTTTAAGCATCTGTCTTATGGGTTGCTCCATAATGAGAAGACGTTAGGAATGGGTCAGGTAATGCTGAGTCAATTTATTGATAGTACCACCTAGTCGCCAGTTGCTTTTTTAGACAAGTCTTACCACAGCCCGTGGCTTGTTTATAAATTTCGGGTCATCTCATGGCGAGTGTGAGCCTTATGGCAACAGACGTTTATAGGCTTTTACCTAGTCGCCCGACTTTATTTTGTGAGTATGTGGGATAACTTGATTTGGAACGGTGGTCAGCACAACATTTCTACAGCTAACAGCATCTTCTCCTACATACTTAACACCAAGTTTTAGTTGTTCGGCACATATTTTAAGACGATTGAGATTGACTTCTAATTTCTTAGCATCAAGCATGAACTCCTGATATTTCCTATATGTTTGTGCAGCCTGTAAACATTCCTTATTAAAACCTCCACCTCCAAGTGGGATTTGGAAACTAGCAGTGATTCCATAATTTAGGTTATATACTGTTTGATCTAATCTTTCCTGTTCTGCAACATATAAAATGTGCCCAGGATTAAGCAACTGGCCTGTATCACTGTCTTTTGCAGTGTCATAAATATTGGTTCGAGAGATTGTACTTCTTGGAAGGGAGAAATTTTCTCCTTTAGTGACAAAGGGAGTGATAGCCAAAGTAGGAAGTTGACATTGTATTCCATTTGAAAATCTATGAGTAGGAAAGTTTCCATTAATGGTCTGATATCCATTATTTATTACTGTTCCCGAACTGGAAGCTGAGGGGCTAGATATTGTATTACTAGCATATACAGGACTTGTAAAAAGTAAACTTATTGGGAAAAGATACTTAAGGAGGTTGTTTGGGTTTCTATAGTTTGAGTTCGATTTATTACCGATACTGCGTCTAACCCTGGAGCTAAGAAATTTTCTACCAAACTGAAATCTGAACCTTCTGTCACTATTGTCCACTGAGGCTTGCTTGTTAATTCTGGTGTCACCCATTGAAAATTAACTGCTCCATTGCCTGTATTCTGACTTGTTGTATATGTCGCATCAGGTGAGATATATGAGTCTGTTTTAATATTATGGCCTTGTACTGTGTAACTGAAACCTGTTCTATAGTTTTCAGTAACAATCGTTTCCTGGATCGTAGATACGCTACGACTAGATGATTCCATTTGACCTGTTGTGAACCTTGGTGTAATACTTCCTGCATACGCACTAGGCACTGTAAAAAACAGGCATAGAAACCATCTCATTAATCAAGGCCAAGAGTGATAGTGGACTGAAGAGTTGCAGTTGTACCAGCACCCATATCAGATAGGTTAACTGTCAATGCTTGCCCACTATCCAATGTGATAGCAACAGATCCTACATCACCACCTGATGTAACTGTGTT
>VTLG01016740.1_pt1 | contig 18605 bp, 30 predicted proteins | sample 4694571 | NCBI WGS metagenome assembly VTLG01 (sample SAMN12604809, study PRJNA352737) | marine metagenome | biome: ENVO:00000447; feature: ENVO:00000209|ENVO:00000569|ENVO:01000036; material: ENVO:00002151; isolation source: viral sequences binned using virsorter ... | reverse complement strand
TGTGATTTAGTAGTTACTAAAGCTGTTGGGTCTAAACCAAATCTTTCTATAAATATTCTTGTTGCTTCATAATCATCACCACCTGTAGATTGTTTTATATTTCTATACTCTTGTGCAAGTGTTTGGAAAAAGTATATACCTTTTTTATCTTCTGTAAAACTATATGTTGGTGATGATGCACCTGTAGGACCAACAAATTGTGATAGCCCTCTATATACAAATATTTTTCTTGCATATTCTTTAGCCATGTCCATACCTGCTTCTGCACCTTCTTTTGTAGAATCATTGACAAGTCCTGCCATAACCATAGCTTTGTATACATCTATCTGTGTGTTAGCAAATAACCTTTGGTTTTCTGCACCACCTTTAATAAATGCTGTATAAAACTTTTTAAGAAAAGCTGGAGGTTGTACTATTTGTTCTAGTAATCCTGCAAATCCACCTTCTACTTTGACACCAAAATCACCAAATATAAATTGATTAACTACACCTTCTTCTGGTAAACCTTTAACTAAATATGCAGCAGGTACTCGTAATACTGGACCTACACCAGGAATAATACTTGCTACTAAGTTTATAGAAGAAGCATATGCAGGGAATTGTACATCTACACCTTCTTGTTTTAAATCACCAAACATCCAATCTGATACAATACCAGAGCCTGGATAGCCAAACACTTCTTCACCATTAATAGGATTTTTATAAAAGAAACCTCTTGAACCATTAGGGTCAAATATAGGATTTTGTTCTCTAGCTGATTCTACAAATTGTCCTAAACGAACTACAGGTCTTAGTGCATTCTCTTTAGATAATCTACCCCAAGTTGTTAAGATTTCTGTATAAGCATTAAAAAATGGAAATAAAAATCTTACATTTTCTCCTGCTCTAGTTCTTGTAGATATATCGTATAATAGTTTTTTAGTTTCATCTAGTGACCATGCTTTCATCATATTGTCAAATATATTTAAATCAGCAATAGTACCTTCTCCTGTCATAAAATTAGAGTTTTCTATTTTTTTTAACCAGCTACGAAGTTTAGGGTCATACACTACATCATCTTTAAGTGCTTTTCTTGCATTAGCAACTATTTGTGGTTTAAGCGAAGCATCTACATACTGCACACTATCAGAAACTTTTTTCCAATATAATCTTTTAAATGCTGGTGCTCTTGATAAATTATCTGTTCTAGCACCCATTAATGTAGTAAACAAAGCATCAGTAGTTTTATCGTATAATGCTGATATACCTTTTTTAGCACCTGGTGAATCTATAAATTCACCTCTAATAATATTAGGTGCTGTTTTGCCCATAAACCCTATAAGACCTTTTGTTATTTCATCTTGCACACCTACTATTTCAGAAACTAATCTGTTGTATTCCTTATCAGTAATTAAATTTTCTTTTTTTTGTCTTAACACTTCTTCTAAATTTTTTGCTTTTCTACTATTTGTTTTAGCAATAGCATTCTTCAAAGGTCCATCTATCATGTCATAGTCAACATCTTTAAACTTAAACTTTCCTTTATTAGCGACCATTTCTAAATTTTGTTTTGCAGCAGATGTCTTTACCCAATTTATAGCAGAAGCACCTTTATCAATAACTTTACCACCAAGTATTTGATGCAAGTTAGCTCTTTGTGTATATAAAAATTCTTCTGCTACTTTTTTATTTGTAAGTGCTTTATGATATGGGTGACTTGGGTCACCAACTAAATCTTCCAAATATTTACGATACTTACCATTTTTTCTATACATTTGATTTACTAATTTATCAAGTGTTAATGTAGACACACCTGCATCAATACTTGCAATTTCTACAGCTATCCTGTCATTTATTGCTTGATAAACATTTCTAGTTAAATTAGGTGCATACTCTGGATTTCCTCTAACTGTTGTTCCCCATCTTGTAGGACTACTAAATTTTCTTTTGGCTCCTGCAGCAAACCCTATTCTTTGAGATAATGCTTTTGCAAATTTTTCATCTGCTTCCCATAACCCTGCCATCATTTTTACATCTAGTGTTGGGTCAAATGATTTATCTCCTTTATAAAATGCTCTAGCTATCAATCTAATAGGATGTGTTATAGGGTTAGCTAAACCTCTAGCTATAATTCTTAACTGTTCTTCACCAATAACTTTTGTAGTCCATGCTGGTTTAAGTAATGCCAATGGTTTAAATATTGTTGTGTAATACCAATCAAAAAAATTAGTTATTTTCTGCGATTGAGGGTCTAATATGTTTTTATAGTTAGCACCCATTTTCTTTTCTAGTATTTTACTAGCTTTTATAACTCTTTTAGGGTCTGGTAAATACACATTAAAATTTTGTTGACTTTCAAACAAGGCTTGATTTATTTGTTGAAAATCTGGATTCTTTTCTAATACTTCATCAGATGCGTTTAACAAAGCTCTATCTGACATTCTCATAGTATTTCCTGTGCTGTCAATACCATACTGACCTAAGTTCATTTCTTTAATTATTTCTACATCTTCAAAACTTTCTTTAGCTTTTTTTGATAAATAACCTGTAGCATCATCTAGTAAATCGCCAGTAACTCCAGCTTCTTTTAATGCTGGTCTATATACATTTTCTAAAAAGTTAGATACAACTCTTTTAGTTTCTAGTCCTGAATCTTTTGCATACAAAGCATCCATAAAATCATTTATCATTGTTTTTCTTGAATCAGCTTTAACTCCTGCATTTAACAAAAAGTTATGTATATTTCTTAAAGCACCTTCTTTGTCTTTAACATCTATTTCTGTTCCATATAGTTGTGCAAATCTGTTTCTTATATCTGCAAAGTTTGTATTTTTTCTAACTTGTGGAATTAAACCTGGGTCATTAGCTACTTTTAAAATATTTTCTTTATTTATAATATTTGACATAATATCAGCACCACCATCTTCAAATGACATTTGAGGATTCTTTCTTTTAGCTAATCTTATTTCTTGCATTATATCTGCGTTTAATGGTGTTTTAGTATTTGATAGTAAAGCATCTGGATTATCTCCAACTTGCCATAATACTTTTTTGAAATTTGTACCATCAGCACCTTGCAACCATTTATCAGCATCTTTAGCAAATACTTGCCTAATACCATTTTTTAACAAACCTTGATTCTGCATAACTTCTGAAGCAACTTTAAATGTTTTACCAGCTTGATAAATTTTTGCACCACCAGCTGTTAAATATGTAGCTGGGTCAAGAAATAATTGTGCTGCTGCATCTAAGAAACCTGTCATAGTATTGTACATTCTTGTTCCAGGTTCAAAGATGCCATCAAAAATTTTAAATAAATATCTACCAGGAGTAACTATTGGTTCTAATCCTGCTTCTTCAAACTTCTTAGCTCTTTCTCCAACAAACTGTATATTTTGTGTTTGTGCTTTTTTTGCATTTGCATAAATTTGCTCACCCAGTACATTGTTCATTACATACTCTCTAGCAATAACTGGGTCAATACCTTTATCAATTAATTCTTTAAACTCATCTGTATCTTCTGGTTTTGTTGTATCTAAGAAAAAACCTTTACCAATGTCATATGCTTGACCATTCATTTCTGCTTTTAACACAGGGGTAAGCTGTGCTGTGCCTTCACTTGCTTTTGCCCAAGCATCAGAAAAACTAGCACCTGTCTGTTGTTTGTACTCTAAAGCTCTAGCTAACTTAGGTGTTGTTGCCTCCCAACCAGAATCTATAAGTAAATCTAGGGCTTGTACAGTTCTTTTACCCATAGCTTTTGCTTTTTCAAATAAACTTTGTTTTAATTTGTTATTTGATTTTTCTTGTTGTATTGCATTTTTTGTAGCAATTTCTGTAACTCTAGGGTCATCTGCTGATAGTCCTAACTTAGTAAGTCCTACTAATAAAGAACCATTAAGTGATGGATTAGCGTATAACATTTGAGAAGCTCTTTGTGCTTCTTCTTCAGTTATAGTAAAACCTTTACCATACTTTCTTTTTCTCTGTGATAGTTCTAGGCTGTTATCTTCAAATATGTTGTCATCTAAAAAAAGGTCAAAGTCTGCCATATCATTGATTCATTAAATTTAATACTGCAGGGTCATTTGTTAAAGCATAAACTTCGTACAGTAACTGGTTTACATCTTGTGTTTGCTCTGGTCCTAATCCTGGTCCAAAAGGTAATCCTGATGTAACTGGTTCTGTTGGTCTTGCTGTAGATGAAAACACATCTATTTCTGGCATAGCTTGTGCTGGTCTGCCTGGTGCTGTTGGTAAAGTATCTTTAGGTAATGGAGCAGCTTGTTGTTGTTCTGTTAGTGCTTTTTGTTCTCCATAATCCATACCTGGTATTCTTCTAACAGCTTGTGTGTTGTCATTAAAATTTCTAGCAGGTGGTGGTACATTTAAACCTCTATTGCTAGGACTCCTCGTAGCCATCTTCATTCTCCTCATCATAAAACATAAATGTAGAACTTATAATCATGTAACCAAAAGGAAAAGCTAATGGAGGCATTTGGTCATAATAAACTTTACCATCATCTTTAGCTTGATAAATAATAGCATCACCCTTTTCATCAATGTCACCAAGTGAGTTGTGTACTATATCTGCAAAATCTTTATTGAAAGACATTATCCACCAATCCCTTGTAAGAACTGTTGTATGCCTGGTGGAGGACCTTGTGGTGGTAAGGCACCTCCTCCAAGCAATTCCTGTTCAGCGACTGGTATTTCAGGTTCTTCTGCAGTAAAGAACTTATCCAGTATGTTTTGCATATTATCTGGATTCTTTCTTATCTGCACAACAGCCATAGTTGCCTTTGTATCTCCTTGTTGTGCTTGAGCCAATAATGTATCAAATAATACTTTGTCTGCTTTTTCTTTTGTAATTCTGCTATTTACTGCAGATAAGTTATCAAGACCATCTAGGTTTTCTTGTAGTGTCTGTGTGTCTATAATACCTGCTTGAAGTAACTGCAGCCCTGTTACAATCTTCTGTGGCTCATCATACCCAGCCATAGCACCATAAACTCTTCTAGTTTTAAATGCACCTTGTATATCTTTTGCTGGGTCATACTTTTCACTAAAAAACTGATTGTTGTAATAACCAGATAATTCTTTTGATGTGCCACTATACATCTTTTGGTCCCACTCTAATCTTTTCGAATCAATCATCTCTATAGCATCAGCCATAACTGTGTGATATTCTCTAATCATAAGTGACATAGATGCACCTAGTTCTTCTAATCCTCTACCTGTTGCAAAACTAAGTGGGCTTTGTGAATCATCAGATACAGGATATGAACCACCAACACGAAGTTGTCTTTCTATTCTATCTATCTGTTGAAAAATTTGATAAGGAACATTTGATGCAGGTTTACTCACTTGTGTACCTGGAGCTAAATAGTTTACAGCGAACCTACCTTTACGATACTGTCCTGATTCTATCTCACCAGATATGTTTGTTTCTGTAAATACTGCATCTTCCATAGCTATTATTGACATCACATTTATCTTTGCCATAGAAGCCATCAGACCTATGATTTGGTCATATTGTCCTTGCATTCTGTCAAAAGCAAATTTCTTTGCAATAACAAAAGCAGGTCCACTATCTAGTGGGTTAGGTATGAAGTCAAGAATAGTTCCAGAAGTCATGTGGAAAATGTATGTACCTTCATCATTATAATACTCTGCTACAAGGTCACCCTCACCATTTGAGTTAGCCCAAGAACCATTGTAAGAATCTGTGTAAGCAGAAGCATAAGCATTACCAACACCTAGTGTGCTTACTTGATATGAATCTTTTGTATTTATTTTGTCTGCATATTTAGGATATGTTTTTGACAAAGCATCTTTTGGCACTCTTCTAATAATTGCCATTTCTTTTGGTTGTTGGTCTGCACCAAAATATCCAGGAAAACAGTTGTAAGGGTCACGCAGTTCTGCACAAGGATATGGCGTACCATCAGGTCCTTTTTTTTCTCTAATAACCCATACTGCAAAACCATAACCAGGTAACCATCTACCTACTTGTGGCATTTGTAAATCTAGTTTTTGTGTGTCATCATATGAAGTTACAATACGAGCTATCTTATCTGCTTTAGCTCTAGCTCTGTCAGAATCTTTATTGTTAGGTACATCTACTTTTAAATTAGGAATACGACCTATCTTTTGTGACAAGTGTTCTAAACCTGACATCATCAAGTTAGGTACAGGTATTTGGAAATCTTGGAAACCTTTTATTTGGTCACCAAGTAAAGCTAGTAAACCATCAGGTCCACCATTCATAATTGCACGAATACGACCTCTAGTAGAATATGCACTCTGATTGTCATAGTGCAACTGTGTAATCTGATATTGTAATTCTTCAGGTTTCATTCTATCCCCAAGGACTTTCGTTCATACTGCTTATATTCCATTCTCCAAAACTAGGTTTATAATCTAATCCTACCTCAGCTAATCGTTCTTTTCCTAATCTTCTAATAACTTTAAGTGGAAACCAACTAGCCATAACGACATCTGATTTATAACTTTTCGCCTTACTTGCCTTACTAGCAGCAGATGAAAAATAAATTAGTTGTCTACGATATATATTACTCTTAGTTTCGCTTTCTGTATCACCATAAGGCAGATTTATTAGCTTTTGTTCAAATAGCTGTTGCATACTTCCAACACCATAAATTGGGTCATATTTGTTTTTTTGTGTCTGATGACCCTCTAAATACACTCCAAATCTACTACAGTAATCTTTTATCTTTTCATCTTGTCTTATAGCCTTTTGAAAACCATTTTCTTCAATAACCCAATGTGCAAGTCCATACTTTTCATACCATTTCTGTATAGATTTTCTAGCTTGTATAACACCACCACCTTGTTCGTTTTCTATATCTACTAAATACAACTGACCTGTTTCTGGATTTGCTGCCCATAAAAAACATGCTTGATAACCTGTAGAAGCAGGGTCTAATCCTGCAATCAAATGTGTTCCTGCAGGTATGTGACCTATGCTTCTGTTTATATCTCTACATTGGTCTATATCTTCAGAGTTAAACATTGTTATACCTTCTACAAATGCTTTGTTAAGATATACCATCTCAAAAATAGCTCTACCACCTGTAGTATCTGCATTATTTTTTTGTGACATTAACCACTTAAATGTACGCTTACTTGACCATAACATACAGTCTTTATGGTCCTCTATATTTGTTTCTGGCAATACACATTCTGAACTATGTGCTTCTTCTACAATGTGTTCAAACTCTGGGTTTTCTAGTAAAAAGTTATATAAATCTTCTGGATGCTGCCTTGACCCTATAACGACTACTGCAGTATGCTCCTCTTTACGAGATGACAAAGTAGTTGTCCACCATTGTCTAGTTTGTTCTCTAGCACTAGGTTGTATTGTTGTACCATGGTCCTCAATGTCATCTGCAATAATTAAGTCACAGTCACGCGAAAGTATCTTACCACCTTTACCTACAGCTACCATAGTTGGTGACTTAATACCTGTAACTGTTCTTGTACCAATAGTGAATTGTCCTGATGACCAAGATTTACCTGACCTTATTTTAGGTTGGAACTTCACACCTGGTCCATTTATTTCTTCGTTTAATTGCTCGTTGTTTTCTAAATGGTCCATAACAGCACCTACTGCGTTCTTTGCAATATCTTCATTACCACCAACCCACATAATTCTTATGTTTGGATTTTTACATATCTGCCATACAGCAAAGTGTGTCAGCAAGTCTGTCTTACCATGTCTAGGTGGACTTAGTATCATTTGTTGCTTACCATTCTCTATAGCATCAACAATACTGTTTATCCACTTTTCGTGAAAGTCTGCTGTTTCGTATAGGTCACCTGTTTCTGTTTTAAAATACCTATCTCTAAAATCTTTAAAATCTTGTAATGATTGTTTAGTTTCTTCTGCTATCTGCCAGTCTTGTTGTGCTTCTAGTATTAATTTATCTTCTTGATAAGCTGTAAACATTTTTGTTACAGTAGCTCTACCTATCTCCATAAGGTCAGCTACTTGTTGATGTGTATATTTTTTATCTTCTATCGATTGTGCATATTCTTTTACAAAATCTTCATAGTATATACCACGAGCTGTTGCTGATTCTTTTGGCTTAGGTGCTGGTTTGTTTTTTTTAGTTTTTAGATAATGAAATCTGCTTTTACATTTTTGTGAACAGTATGGAGAGTTAGTGCGTGATTGTTTACGACAAGTTTCTCCTATGACATCATTTAGTTTACATCTAGGTCTAGGCATTATTTCTTTTTCTTTTTATCTGAAACTCTTGACTTCTGTACTTTCTTTATATTTACTTTTTTACCAGCTTTATATTTCTTTGCAGTACGCTTTATCTCTGCTGCTCTTTTCTTAGCTGCAGCATTAGATAAACCTGCTAAATATTTTGCTGGTACACCAAAGCGATAAGGTTGTGTTCTTTTAGCCACTACTTCTTTTTTTTCTTTTTTCCACGCAAATCATCATCTTGTGAATGACCTCGTTTAATAAAAGAGTTTACTCTTCCCATAGCCCAAGCACCCATACTTGTACCTGGTCTTGAACCAGAACTCATATAAGCAGCTTGACCTCTTCTATAAACTTTTGCTAATGTACCATAAGATATACCACTTGACTTTGCTTTTTTCTGTAGTGCTGTTTTTGCACTTGCTGGGATAGCCATTACTTACCTACAGCTTTCTGTGCTCTTTTGTGTGCCTGTGTAAATGTTGCACCTCTTTTCATACTATTACGCATATATTCCATGTGCCTTTTTGTATGATGTTGTGAATGCTTTTTCATTGTCTGTTGTTGTCTTTTAGTTAGACCAGACATATCTACACCTTTAATTTTCATTTCTTTTTTTTCTTTCTTAAAACTGCAAAATCTGCAGCAGTAATTTTATTTCTAGGTGGTGCTACTCTTGCAATCTTCATTTGCTTTTTAGAATAACCTTTCTTACCTTTTGGCATAACTCTCCTTTACCATTCTCTACAAGACCAATATCTTGCAGTTGTTTTATCTTTAGCAGTACTACATTTATGCCTAGCACGAAACGAAGCTCTTGCTTTAGGATTGTTTTTTCTAATAGGCATGTTTGGGTCACCAAACATAATCTTTTTGACTTTGCCATTAGACATAACAAATACCTTTTTTGATTTACGACCATAGCCAGGTTCACCCTTCCTAATAGCTGTAGGGTTGTTTAGCTTGACCTTCATTCCTCTGTATGTAGCCATTACTACCTTCTTTTCATTTTGCCTTTTTTAGACATTTTCTTTTTCTTTTTGCCTTTGTGATATGGCATCATATCTCCTAACTATACTATATCGTTATGAGTGATTATATAAAAGGAAATAAATATCCTAATTACAAACCCTCTACTTCTTATACTAGTGGAAGAATTTGTTTGCAAGAAGGCTGCGATACTGTTATATCAAAATATAACAAGTATAGATATTGTAATAATCACAAAACAAAAACTTATCCAAGAATTAAAGGAAGAAAAAAGCCTGATGGCTTACAAGAACCTAACAAATAGCTTGTTTTAAAATATGTTCGCCTAATTTATAATGCACACAATTTCTAAGTATTTTTCTTTTATCTTTTATTTTGTATTGAGATAAATCTACTTTATGCAATTTTTGCAGTTCTGGTATTTGTGCTGACCTTATCTTGTCAGTTTCTATTTTTATATCTTCAATATCAAAATTAGACCAAAACATATGTCTTTGTAATTTAGTAGCTTGTATTAATGGCTTGTAATAAGGAACTACATTTTCAACTACCCATAACTTGTCAAAATTATATTGCAAAAAAATAATTTCTTCATATAATTTCATATCAGGATATATTGGTTTAACATTCCTATACCTAACACCAATGTTTTGTCTAAAACTACTATGACTAGGACAAGGTGGGCTTGACCATATAAAATCATAGTTTTTAAAATTTTGTAATAAATAATCGTGTGCATCTGCAACTATTACATTATCGTTAGGATATAAATCTTTATATATAGCAGCTATATTTTCATCATATTCAACTGCTGTTATTTTGTGTTTTTCTCCCCAAAGTTTTCTATTACCACCAATTCCTGCATACAAATTTAATATTTTCATATATGCAGCATAACAAGTTTATATTTTATGAGAGGCGTAAAAAAAATTTTTTTATTTTGCACACCCTAGACAAGCTAGGGCTATACAGGGAGGAACATGAATAAAGAATCATGTTATTCCCATACTAACAGAAAATGGTTAATGAGTTGCCCCAAAAACCATTTCCTGATTATTTAGTATGTCATTAACAGGTACTTGTATTATATCTACCTTCTGTTATTATTCAACTAGAAATATTATTTAGGAGTAGATAGATACAGGTAAAGAGGGCATCAGGAGCACAAAAGGCTTACCAGGGAAACCTGACCAACTAGAAAGACAAGTAAGCTACCCAAGGTCTAAACCAAACTAAGTAATCAAACTTTTTCGCAAATATATTGCATAGATGCCTGTTATGGAAAATCAGCTAGACTACCCTTATTGAGAAAGAAATGTAAAGAGTGTGAAAACACTCTTAAACAAATAGGTAAACAGAATAGATACTACTGTGATAGTTCACCTACTACATGTAGTATGTCAAGTAAAACACACACTATATAGTATGCTAAATCTACACATCTTTAGTACGCTTTGTTCTACTTAAATATTGGGTTCCTACTAGACTATATACACAAGGTCATATTGACATATGCATTGTATTTACTAGCTTATACATAGTTTACAAACTTACATTGTTGTTATGTTGTTGTATGTTATAAAAATAATTGTTTGTATAGGTGTAATGGGTGGTTCTGTGTCAAAAGAGGGATACGACATTTAGAACAACCACCCCACCCATATTGAAACCCAGCGAATCAAATCAATAAAGAGAGTGGGAAAAAAATATTAAATAAATACCCAACTAATTATAATTGTATAGTAGTATTTACAGTAAGTAAAAACTAAGGGAGACAAAGTGCCAAGATTAAATATAACTGAAGAAGAACAGTTAAAAAATTTAAATGGAGTACCAACTCCAAAGAAAACTAAGGGAGAGAAAATGAATAGACAAGAACAAATACTTGCAGAGGAATCCAAAGCATTCCACGAACAAAAAAAGAAACAGATGGGAGAACTTCTTTCAATAATGTTTGAGTGGAATGGTGCAGACATTTTAGACATTTGTCAAATAGCATTAGAGGATTCAAATTACCATACTCTTAACAATTGCATGACAAGTTTAAGAAGGCAACAAAAAATAGAGAGTGATTGGAATTACTGCAAACATATCTAGTAAAACTCTAGGAGGATATCCTAACAGGGTATCCTCTAGGAGCTTTATAAAAGATAAAGCCAAAACTAAGGGAGAGAAAATGAAAGATAAAATTAATTTAATAGCTATCACTAATGCAGAGATTGTTAAGAATTTACCTAGCAATATTGTATTTAGTGAGTGGGAATTAAATTTAATAAGTGAAAAAGTAATTAAAAAAATAATTCAAGAGGTAAATCAAAATACTTTTGATATATTTGTGAAAGGAAACTAAGGGAGAGCAATAATGGAATTAATAACAGTTGAAGGAACTATAACTATTAATGGCGTTGAAAGTAAGTTTCGTATTGATAATGATGTTAATGATAGTTGGTATCAATGGGGAGCAACACAAGACAGATTGAGCGATAGTGTTTATATCGTTGAATCACTACAAACAGGCTTATTAGAAAATGTTGGCTTGTATGATGAGGAGGAGGAATAATGAGCAAAACTAAATATACACACATGGACGTAGCAAAAGAGCTAGAACACATGTATGACGAGGACGAGTGCGAAGCTATTTATGATGTGTTCGTAGAACACTATCAAGATAAATACTTTGACGACTTCATGTCTTGTGTACATTTTGTCAGTGAAGATGAATGCAACTACACGATATTCAACGACTTTGTAGAGATATGGGGTATTGATGACAAGCTAGTTCCATACCTAGATGAAAAAGCAATAGTATCTGATTACTCAATGGATTGGCATTGGGAAGAGGTAAAGACACATGCAGGTACAGAAGGTATTGTAATGTGGAGACGTTTTTGATTGCTTCAGTATAACTCCCTTAGTTATACGATACGAAGAGAAGCCCCCTGCTGCCCCAGGGGGTTTTTCTTTTATATGACTTGCAAACAGATATAAACATAGTAATCTATGTACATGGTTATTTACAGAGGAGGATAACATGAACAGAAAACAGAGGAGGAAAGCCCAAAGCAAAAAGCGTGGCGACTTTGTTTATGGAAAAATAGGCGAAAGAATGCAAACCAAATGGAAGTAAGCAGACAACGAAAGACTTACCTTTATTGGAAAGCTAACAAAGAAAATATAAGACAAAGAATAATTACAAACTTCAATCTTGACAAAGATTGGAAAGGAATTAAATAGAGGAGGAATAATGTCTGATTTAATTAAAGAAAAAACGTTTAGTTTAGTAGAACTAATTGTTGAAGATGAAAATGGTGAGAAGTATGAAGTTAGTAGTGATTATGTTAATGAAAATATAAATAGTTGGATAGACAATGATGATGTAAAAATATTACATTTTTATAGAGCAGATAAAAACTAATGGAGGAGGAATAATGCTGCATATATTTAGATGTATGATGACTACTCATGTAGTTGTGCAAGATGATGAGCCATACATAAGCACAGGAGATAGACCTTTATGTGATTACTGCTATGACATGGCAGAGGAGGGAAGTAGATGAAATTATATGATACAGATTATGTAATAGTAGATAGCGAAACATTAGAGCCAAAAGAGAGTTTAGAAATTATCTATGGTGAAGATAGTTTGCAGGAGGAATTACAAAATAATCAATTAGGTAAAAATGAAATAGCAATATCTATGACTAAATTACCTAAAAGATTACAAGAAAAGTATCTACAACATATAAAATTTAACACCACTTAACATGACAATATGTGTTAAACTGACAGTAGATATGTACATAAGGAGTATATGTATAAGGTACTAAGTACATCAATCTATGGTGGGAGTATGGAGTTTGACTTTGATACTTTACACGAGGCACAGTTAAAGGTCAGAGAGTTGAAAGACAATGACCATAAAGATGCTTTCATAGTTAGATTGATTACAGTAAATAGTTAAAACAAAATAGGAGGAACTGAATATGGAATATTATATCTATGTGCTTATAGTTGCATTGACAATTACAAGCGTAGGTGCATTATTGACACTAGGCTTAGTGTTGTGGTGGTTGTACGACAACTTTCCATTTAAATACATCAAGCTAGACAATTCATTTGTTGCTACAATAGATGAACTACAACAGGACATTTACGAATACTTTGATGAGGAGGCAGAGCGTGACTGATATGAAAACTAAATTAGAAAACATACAACAACAGATAGATTATAAGCAGCAGAGTTTAGATAATCTACTTGAACTTAGAAAGAAATTTGTCATAGAGGCATACCATAATGGAATGTCCATGATAAAGATAGGGCAACTGCTAAAGATTACACGACAAAGAGTATACGCAGTTATTAAAGCAGAGGAGGAATAATGCAACAATATAAAAATGATTTGATATTAGACATGATGGAACAGTTTAAAATTAATCAAGATTGGTACATTTTGAAAACTGTTGAGGAAATAAAACTTGGAAAGCATGATAAAAAAATACAGGATTTATGCGTAAAAAATGTTTTATCAACAAGTGAAGCAAGTGATTTAATTGTTTCATTAGCAAAGATAGAGAGGAACAGAAATGCCCAAGTTTAATGTTAATGACTATGTAATGGTTGAAGATAGGATAAAGAAGTTTAGAGAGAAACACCCTGATGGGCAGATTAAAACAGAACTTGTTGCCTCTACACCTGACTTACAAAGTGTCATAGTTAAAGCAGAGGTGTATGACAAAGAGGGCAACATGTTAGGTAGCGACCTAGCACAAGACCATCAAGGCACACACAACTTTGCTAATGAATATTCATGGGTAGAAGTAGCAACAACATCTGCTATTGGTAGAGCTTTATTCAATGCAGGTTTTCAAAAGTCTAATGGCGAGAAGAAAGCTAGTAGAGAGGAAATGCAAAAGGTTGTTAACAAACAAAAGCAGAGTAAGAAAGAAGTTGCAAAGATTACCAATGATAGTGCAGAGAAATTTGCAAAGGATATTGGAGCAAACAAAAAATCAGTTGGCGACCAACTTAATGACATCTTGAAAGAGATGATACCAAACAAAAATAAAATGCAAGAAATAAAAACACAAGTCTATAACGATATGACTAAGAACACAGAAGTTAATGAAGATGTTAATAACTGGACTAAGGCAGACATGGATAAATTCTTAAACAGAGTTGAAGTTGCTTTACAAGGTGAAGATTTAGTTGATATAGTTATAGGTGCAGAACTAAAAGGAGATAATATGACAGACATACCAAGTGGAGCCTGGGAACAAGAGCCACCAACAGACAAGCAACTAAAAACATTTAATGATAAAGTTGCACAAGCTACTGATGAGGGACAGACAGAACTTGTAAAGAAAGCTAAAGATTTTCTTGCTAGTGGTAATGCAACAAAGAAAAACATCTTTGATTGGATTGACACAGAGGGAGATTGGACATTAAAAGATGGTTCATAAATGGATTTGGAAAGTGCAGGGGAAATCTTTAGTGTTAAGAAACTTAAAGAGAAACTAGAAAAGAGATATCCAAATTACAATTTTGACATACCACCAAAGCCTGATAGAAAGTGTAAAGCTCCAGTCTTTTGTAATAACAAAGACAAAGTTATGTACACAGACACTCAAGGCAATCTTTATTGTGGACAAAGGTTTAAATTAGTAGATGAAAGAAACCAATTCAAATGGGAATGGCGAACATGTCATGCCTTACTTAGAGAAGCTGAACAAGGAGTTGAGCCAAGTGAATTACCATTTTGATTATCAAGTATGGGTTGAATTTAGAAAGAGAGGAAAGAGAAGATGATAGATGTAATGTTAAGCAAAGCAACAGATGGTATGTTGATTGCAGAGTTATTAAATAGAAGAAATGACAAAGAAGTTCCTTTGTTTATGGGTAAAAGTATTTTGCTGCCTAATGGCAAACAACAACTTATAGCCATACTTCCTAACATACAAATACTTACAACAGTTAATCAAGAAGAAGAGTAATGGACTTCAGCGATTTAGAGTACAATGACAGGGTAGGAGGTGGTGTTGGTAAACAAGCAGAGGATATCTTTGAGCAACACCTTGCAGACTTAGGGCTAGTCAAACAAATGGACTGGTTAAAAACAGCAACTAGCCCATGGGAACATAGTATTGATTTCTTTTGGTATTACACAGACATCATAACTGTTCCTGATTACATCTTTAACAGAAGAGATAAGTTGTACTTGACAGAGGTCAAAGGTACAAAGAAGATAAAGTTCTCTGATATGGTAAAGCTACGAGAGTTGTACGATAGAGCAAAAGATTATCCTGAAGTTAAAGTTGGTATAACTTATGTCAACATAAAAACCAAAGAGGTCAAGTGGTATTCTTTTGATGAAGTATTAAAGATGTGGGATAGCGTAAAAGAACATCACACTTACCATGAAAAAGACTTCAAAGGACAAGAAAAAAGATATAAGATACTACCTTTATAATATCTTTAGATTATCCCAACCTTTTTTATTGACAGTAAATGTAAGCACACCAGGGTGTGACCACATACCAGTTCTAGCAGTAAAGTCTATAGATTTATCTAAGCTAGGTGATTGAAACCAGGTCCTATCACCCTGCTGCTTACTACGAAAGTGATGATAGTGACCTGTGATTAAAATTTGACATTCACCTGCAGGAAGAAAGCCATACATCTGACCTTTCCACCAGTTTTCTATTTTTGTTTCAGGATTACCACCACTATTACCTGTCATGTGTCCATGTGTCCAACCACAAGTTATACCTTTGATGTCCATGACCTGATGAAACCCATCAGGAACTTCTACTGATACCTTTTTATATCTATCAGGATTAGCTTTCATAATCTCACCACATATCTGTAAGTGCATTGTATCTGTGTTATCTAATCTGTTGGTGACAACCTGACCTTTTTGTGACCTAGAAGCCTCACCATGATTACCTGGTGCTCCTGCAAGAACAAGTTTATCTGCGTGTGGTAGGAAAGTATCTACTGTTTTCATCATCATAGACCTAGCTAACGCATACTGTTCTATCATTGTTAACTCAATATTAAATGGTTGGCTATCGTAGAAACCATAACAGTTTTCTGTAAGGTCACCTAGTCCAATCATGTATATCTCATCTATCTGAACACCTACCTTACGCAGTTCCTTAATTCTATTTACTGCATCTTGTAGGGCTATATCGTAGCGTTTAATGGTATTTTCAACGCCATAATCTTTCTTGCCTAGCTGCCAGTCAGCCATAAAAAACAAAAAAGCAGTATCACCTCCATGTGTTCTTAGTTTTAATGGTGGCTTACGACCTGCTTGTTTAAATAATGCCTGAAAATATCTGTCATGTCCAGGTCTTTTCTTCTTTACAAGCCCTTTAAAGGCAAAGAATGTTTCTGTTCTCCCACCTTTCAATTGTACTTGCCATGAAGATGACCTAACTGTACCCTCAATTTCGTATAGTTTAGGGTCATACCCCCATTGTTTTAGAATTTCATCAAACTTATTGTTGTAGTTTGGGTCTGTTCCTACATGTGTGATTTCACCTTGCCCAGTTTGGTCATTAATATCTACGCCAGGCTTCCAACCTGACTTATAGAAGTTATTACCCCACTCTTCAGGTGTATTATTTTTGGACATTTGTCCTCCTTTGCCCTGTCATTGACAGTTTACTACAAAGATAAGACAGTTTCAGTTACTTAGTTATTTGTTTTTTAGCGTATGTCTTGACTACTGCAAGGGCAGCACCACCACCAGCTAATGCAGCTAACTGTAAAGTTTCAGCTTCTACACCAACTAATGGAGCAACTGTCAATGCACCAATGAACGCTTCAATGAAGGTCCAAATGGCTCTTTCAAGCATATCTTTGAGTTCATCACTCATTCCATACTCCCATGAATCAGACCAGGGTGTCCACCATACATCTTTCTTAAATGTACCATCTTGGTTTCTTGCTCTTTTTGATTTTTCAAACATTATCTAATTATCCTACCTCTCAACATAGCTTGTGTCTGTATGACATTACCATTTATTTCTTCAAGTTTTTCCATAACATCTTTAGCAACACCTATGTCTGTGCTAGAAGATTCCTCTAAAGGTTTTTCTAATAATTTAGTTATTGTTGTGTACTCTATTGTTACACTTTTTCCTAACAATAATTCTTTTGCCACTTTTTTATATAGCTTTTTATATGCTACGCCACTATGACCTATAAATCCATCATCACTTAGGTCTAAATCCTGTTGTGTCTCTCCCAAAATTAAACAACCAGATGTGTGCTCATCACTATTCCCTTGATGTATTAAAATGTAAGTAAAGTTAGGTACATCTTGCAAATGCAACATACCATAGTGGTCTGCACCATATCTTTTCTTGTATTTCTCGTGGAATCCACCAACAGTTCTAAACTTTATGTCGTATGTTCCTTCAGGTATGCAGGTTTCGTGCATAACTTTTACTGCTTGATACTGGTCTTCGAGACTGTAGCACTCAAATAACCCATTTACAAACAACAAACCATTTGTTGCATCAGTACCAAACTGTGTTCTAACAACTTGTAATTTCACCTATACCTCCAAATTTGCAATCACATAAGTTTATGTGAGTTCCTTTTTCATTAATGTATGATACACACATTAATCACCACCACAGCAGCCGTTGCCACAGCAGTCCATATTACTCTCCTTTTCTAAAACCTATGGTTAATAACCATATACCTAAAGTTATTATAGTCGCTAAACCTGTGATTTGTTGGGCAGAACCAGTTAGTGTAAGTGTTGCAATAACTAAACCAACTAAGGTCCAACTAAGATTTAGTGTTTCTTTAATTATCGTTACTAACCAAGACCATAACTTCTTAATCATTAGCTTCTCCTAAATATAAATGCAGCCATACTAGCTATTCTAGTCAAGATTACAGGAACTACGACCTCCTGTGCTTTTTCTTTTTGGTCCTGTGTCATATCATCAGATATGTTTGTTAGATTTATCTCTGTTATATTGTCAAAATCTACTAATACTTCTATAGGATTTTCTAAGAAAGCCTCATACTGTACCTCTGTTACCACATCAGCAAGTGTGTAATCTTCTACATCAGCGTTCTCAACTGCTCTTTCTACATACTCTTCAACTGCCTCTGCTACCACCTCATCTTCTTTTACAGCTTCAGCAATAATCTCTACATCTTCTGTTTCTACCTGTAATACTTCTGCTACAACTTCTACCTGTTCCTCTGTAAGTTCTTCTACATCTTCAATAGCTTCCTCTACTACTGCCTGTATAACTTCTTGTACTTCTTCTGATACTTCTTCTAAGTTCTGTACACCAACATCATTAACTTCTTCAAGAACTTCTATGACTTCTTCTGTTTCTAGTTCCTCTACATATTCTTCTATAGCTT